>Ga0074045_10000064_pt1 | contig 86781 bp, 67 predicted proteins | sample BogForMeECP23OM2_FD_94442 | JGI IMG/M metagenome (GOLD analysis project Ga0074045, IMG submission 94442) | Bog forest soil microbial communities from Calvert Island, British Columbia, Canada - Bog Forest MetaG ECP23OM2 | ecosystem: Environmental > Terrestrial > Soil > Wetlands ... | reverse complement strand
GCCCCGCAAGCCGTTGCTGCGTGGGGACTTTTCAGAATTCGCAGAGGCTTGAAATGTGTGGAGCGCCGAGAAGCGGGCAGAGGGGCTGGAGTACATGCACCCCAAGCCGAGTTCACAATCCGGCCGGTAATAATCGGCAACTCGGAACTTATCGGCAGACGACGTCGCTAAGTTGCGTAACCAGACGACTTTCTTCTAGTACCCATGTTGAGTTCTGCATGCCGCCTCAGCGTCACAACGATCTATGAAAACGGGATCGAGTTTAACTATGCCGTGCCAAGACGTGTGGTCCAGAGGTCTTCAGCCTTACTGGTGCTTTAGAGCCTGCGGATGAGTTAACCGGAGCGGCGTGGATTGTCGCCGATTTTCTCAGCCCTAAGCGCTTCACCTCGATGGCTATTTGAATCCTCACCGCAATGCACTCAATGTGTTTAGTTTTGAGCGCTCGCAGCTCAAATGCTGATTCGGAGTTCCGTCAAAAGTGCTGGGGAGGCCTGCTACGGGAAGGCGTGATTTCCAGGAGAAGATAATACCGGATTGTCGGCAAGCTGAAAGTAATGGTGCTGTCGAAACGCCCCCGCGCTTATGACGAAGGGTGAACAAGGCGATCTCAAGCCGTTTGCGAAGCCGCCTGCGATTCGTTGGCGTGACGCCGGCGACGGCCGCTTAGCAAGTAAATGGCTGCCCGCACTTCGAGCAATGGATCATCCGATGGTTCGATCCCGTCGACGCGAGGGATCGGGTCGAAGATCATCCGTCGATGATCCTCGTCATCGGGGGCTTTCGCGGTCAGTTCGACTGTGCCGAAATGAACCCACGGACGATCGGCAGCCCAATGAATGGTGGCGTCATCCACGACGTCCTCGTCATTTGCGATCTGGACATGGATGTCTAACTCAACAGGACCAGCCGCGATGCGGCTCGCCAATTCATCAAACAGGTAGTTCTCGCCCTTCGCCTTGGCTGCCGCGTTGTCGAGATGCTCGACGCCCGCTTTAGGCGAAATGCGATACCTGCCGTGCCGCGCGAGCCCCTGCTGGTTGATAAATCGGAAGGCCGTCACGCCAAAATAGGCTTCGGTTGCGAAACTTGCCGGACATAGCTTGGGCGATTGCACGAACGCGAGCGCGGCTGGATGTGCAGCCAAAAAGGCCGAAGGATCCCCGGTCGCCGCGGCTCGGAGAAAATCGAGAAATTCTTGCCCCGTTCTAGTCGGGAAGCCGTCCGTCGAATGGCTCACGATATCTGTATGAACGCGATCAGCGAGGTGAAAACGGAGCGCGAGTCCGCGAGGATTCGAATCGGGAACGTTGTCGGGAATTAAGGGAAGACCTGTTCCGTTGGAGAATCGCACGGTTACAGGAGTAGATTCGCGCGTAACGTGTGGTGCGCGAGTTAGAGAGCGCGCCTCGGGTGATGGGGCGAAGGTCCCGCTCAGCATCATGCCTTTTGCGTGGGCTGGACGAAAGCCCGGGTGAAGGCCAAATATGGTATCAAATTGCGCTAGCAAATCGTTTGCGAGCTGGACGATCTTCTCGTCAGATGGAAGCGGCATCAGTTCTCCTTCATCTTGGTCCGGCGCTCGCATCATACTCCATCATTGTTCAGAAATCCTAATAGTGATCCTGAATTGGCATTCGGGGAGTTAGGTGCACTGCACCAATTCAGGATGAGGAGCTCATGGCGTATACGCACTGTGCGGCACCTGCTCGGAAAGCGCGCTTTTTGCCCGACTGGATTACTTCTGGATTCCCCTAACTCGACAACGATTGAGATCGCGAAGCGCCCAATCACAGCTTGCTGCGCTCCTCCTGGTGGCCACGCGGAGGATCGACCCTCCGACAACCGCGTTACACATCCAGCACTCCCGAGAGTAAACGACTCGGTTAAAGCGAATTGAGGAAAGCCACGAATTCCGCTTTTTCCTGGTTGGTCAGGTTCATCTGGAACCTTTGGTTGTAAAAGTTCACCAACTGGTTTAGATCATGAGCTGCGCCGTTATGAAAATAAGGGGCGCGGGCAGCGAGTCCGCGAAGGATTGGGCCCTTGATGCGGTTGACATCGTTGCATTTGCCTGTCAGCAGGGCTTTGCCGGGATCGGTGGTGTAGATGACGTACGCATCGGTGGAGGTTGGGTCGAAGGGATTGGGGCAGCGTTCGATTTTGTTGCCCCCAAAAGAAGCCATTCCCAAGGCGCGCGCCGCGGCGCTGAAAGCGTTGCAGATTGACGACAGCCTAGCGGAGGCACACGCTTCGCTGGGGCTCATCGCCGAGCAGTATGACTACGATTGGCAGACGGCGGAGAGAGAATTTCGGCGGGCAATTGAACTGGACCCAGATTATGCCACAGGACATCAATGGTATGCCGAATACTTGTCGTTACAGGGGCGGTTTGATGAAGCAATGGCAGAAAGCGAGCGGGCACGGCAACTGGACCCGCTATCGAGCAAAATTCGAGGAGCAATCGAAACGTCAGCAGGATTCGAGAGCGGATCCTGTTTGGCCGAAACTGGAAGCCTACATGGGGGTCGGCAGAAAAGACGATGTGATCGCTGTCCTGCAACAGGAATACGCTAAACACACCAATGCACTGATAAACCTGAAAGTAGATCCTTTTTTTGATTCCCTTCGTGGAGATCCGCGCTTTCAACATCTGTTGCGGAATGCGCACTTATCTCCGTAGAATCGTTGCGACCGAAAATTTAATTTCAGGCGACTCGTGTGTCTGAGGTCGTGGAAGCGTACGTGCGACTTGGCAAACCAAATCAACCTAAAACTAACCCAACTTTCGCAGTTGCGAGCGATTTTTGGTATTTTCGCCCTCATTTTCGTAGTTAAGTCGTGCGTTTCCATCGCCGAGCTATGAAAAAAATGCAGAGTGGAGACCAAGTGCCTTCCCTTTGCCCCCGGACTTCTGGCAATCTGCCGTCAGCATGTTTCTGCGCAGCAACAATCGCAAAAAAGACGGCAAAGATCATCGCTACTTCAGCATCGTAGAAAACCATCGCGTCGCTTCGGACAAAACGGTGCAGCGAACCGTTCTCTATCTCGGCGAGATCAACGATCAACAACAAGCGGCATGGCGCAAGACGTTGTCGGTGTTTGACGAACAGCAGCAAGAGTATGAGAACTTGAGTTTGTTTCCTGACGACCGCGAGATTCCCGCCGATGCGGTCGACACTCTGCAAGTGAAACTGAGCGGTCTCGAACTGCGGCACCCTCGCCTGTTCGGCAGTTGCTGGTTGGCGTGCGAGTTGTGGCGCCAACTGGGCCTCGATGAGTTCTGGGACTCTCGTCTTGCCGGAACACGGGAGGAAGTTCCTTGGGAAAAAGTGTTGCAGCTACTGGTGGTGGGCCAACTGCTGGATCCGGGCAGCGAGTTTCGTGTACATCACCAGTGGTACCTGACCACCGCCATGGATGCGCTGCTCGGAAGCGATTTCGCCGTGGCCGAAAAGGATCGCTTGTATCGCTGTCTGGATCGTGTGCTGGACCACAAGCAAGATCTCTTTCTATGGCTGCGTCAGAAGTGGGCTGATCTGTTTAAGGCGGAGTTCGAAGTGCTGCTCTACGACCTGACCAGCACGTACTTTGAAGGTGCGATGGAAGAGAACCCCAAAGCCAAGTACGGTCACAGCCGGGACAAACGGACGGACTGTTTGCAGTTGGTGATTGCGCTGGTGATCACCACCGATGGTTTTCCGTTGGCCTACGAAGTGATGGATGGCAATACCAGTGACCGCACCACATTGCGCGGGTTTCTGGACAAGATCGAGAAGATCTACGGGAAAGCAAAACGCATGTGGGTGATGGACAGAGGAGTCCCCACGGAAGAGATTTTGCAGGAGATGCGGGACCCGGCACGCCAAATTTTCTATCTGGTGGGAACACCGAAAGGCAAGATCCAGCAGTATGAGAGGAAGTGGCTGGATCTACCTTGGCAGACGGTCCGCGATTCAGTGGAGGTGAAACTGTTTGAGCAGGACGGCGAACTCTATGTGCTGGCCAAGAGTGAAGGAAGAAGAGCCAAAGAGACCGCCATGCGGCGCAAACGCTTGGCTCGCTGCGAAAGTTGGGCTAACTCAATCGGGTTAATGAAGCTTCGCGTACGCCGCTTTCGCAGCAATGAGAATGGGGATGTCAAAGTCAGCGTCCCGCCAGAGCGTGAGGAAATCCTGATTTCAAATTGTCAAGCAGGGATTTATTTCTGGCTCAGATGATAGAGGTCCGCGTGTCCTCCTGGGCGGGCGTACACGACGGCAGACAGGTCTTTCGTGAAATCATACGCCGCGCCGGCGTAGCCCTGACGAAACGCAAACGGAAGCTTGAAGGCAACTTGCGGCGGCCCGGCCAACTTTCCGTCATGCCAAGACTGGCGGTACAGGGTGGTCTCACCGTGCGAAGCGGCCAGGTAGAGAATGAACTTACCATCGGAAGAAAAATGCACGACCAGTGTGCTGAGTTGGGGCAGCAAAGAGGTGCATTTGCGCTCAGCCAGTGAAAATTCACTCACACCCAGAGCTTCCGTTCCCGTGTTCAGGGAGGTGATCAAATACTTTCCATCCGGCGAGGCATCCCAGATCGCGCCGCAATTGTCTCCGAGCTTCTCCACTTTTGAGCCGTCGACCGGCACTTTCCAGATGGAGATTTTGGATAGATCCGATTCCTGCCCCCCCAGATAGAGAACATTCGGGTCGGGACTTGGCGAGCCATAGCCGCCGGAAGAACCCGCCCAGGGAATCTGGCGGAGGCCCGTGCCATCGCTGCGCTCGATGTAGACCTTCTGTGCGCCATCTTCTCTGTCAGAGAACAGGAACTTGGAACCGTCCGAGGAGAAGCCCAAGGTGGCCAGTGATGTGCCTGAGGCCAGTTTGATGCGGTTGCCGCCATCCAAATCAGAAATCCAAATGTCGCCCTGCTGCGCGTTTCCGGAGAGGATGATGTACGCGACGTGGCGTCCGTCCCAGGAGATCGTGGGCTGTGTCGTTTCCTCCGCGACCAAATCCTGCGACTGTTTCGTCTTTGGGTGGTAAACGGTGAGGAAACCCGATCGCTTGCCATTCACAAAATACATTCCCCGTCCTGAGGGGTCGGGCATGGGAGACAGATCCGGGCCGGCACCGAACGTCATTTGCTGTAGAGCGCCGTCCGCTAGGCGGTACTGCCAAATATTGGTGACATCGTTGATTGTTCGACTGCAGAGGAAGGTTTTGCCCGGGTCCTCCCAGGCAAGGCTCGTGGGGCTTCCCGACAACTCTCCGATTTTCTGCGAAACATGAGTTTTCCCGTTGACACGTAAGAGAGTCAGGCTGGTTGAACCGGACACCACGTCATTTCCCGTGGTGATGAGCAGATCTTGGCCGTCGGGGAAGGGCAGGATATCGATCGGACTGGAGCCCGCGGCCGCCTGAAAAACCATTTCCTCACCGAGTCCCGCTTTCGGCCTGCGGAAAACGGAGTTTCCATTGAATTGCCTAATGAAATACAGGGAGGATCCGTCCGGGGAGGGTTTGAGGCCCTGGGCGGAGACGACAATGGTGGAGGCGCCACCAAGCGTCGGCACACTGCGGGCTTCCTCTGAGTAACCGAGGTCGTAATAGATCTGTGTGCCATCCGGCGAAAAGCTGCTCACGACTTTGTTGGTGGAATCGTTGGTAAGTTGCAGTGGTTCCCCTCCGGAGGCCAGCATCAGGAAGACCTGATCAATGTCTCCGACTGTCGAGGTAAAGGCCACCGTGTGGCCGTCGGGAGAAAGGACAGCGCTGTTCATCGATTTGTTCCAATGGCTGATTTGCGTGACTTTCCCCTGGCCGCTTGCGCCATTCGTTCGGGGCCAAAAACGATACGCGCCAAACCCAACTGCCAGAACGGCGAGGCTGGCAGCGACAAGCGCATAGCGGTTCCGCGCGATTCTGGGTGCAGGTCGAATCGCGGTGGCGGTGCTCGCGCGAGCCTCCGCAGGGAGCTCCCCGGCCGTTCGGCTGGCGCTGCTCACCTCTCCGCTTCTCAGAATCACCTTGCCCGAACTGCTGTCGCGTTTCAGTCGTTTCAGGTCGGCCTGCAACTCGGCAGCGGACTGGCAACGGAGGTCACGTTCTTTCTCCAGCGCTTTGGCGATGATCCTTTGCAACTCTGTCGGCACGGCGGTGTTCAGCCGCACTGGGTCGGTTGGCTCTTTGTGCAGAATTTCGTCAAAAATAGCCCCCGTGCTGTCTCCCTTAAACGGCAAAAATCCCGTCGCCATCTCATACAAGACCACTCCAAAAGAAAACAGATCGGTTCGTGCATCTAGGGATTTCCCCAGTACCTGTTCGGGCGACATATACACCACCGTCCCCAGCGTGCTCCCCGGACTCGTCAATTGATCCGTGTCCATTGTCACCGTGCCCAACGTCGCCGCGCATTCCCCGCTGCCAACCACTTTCGCTGTCGTGACCTTCGCCAACCCAAAATCCAAAATCTTCGCGTGCCCCTTCTTCGTCACGAAGATATTCGCAGGCTTCATATCGCGGTGGACAATTCCTTCAGTGTGGGCAGCCTCCAATCCTTCCGTTACTTCCATCGCCAGATCCAGCAGCCGCTCCAGCTCTATCGGCTGCCCATTAATCAAATGCTTCAGGGTCACGCCATCCAGATACTCCATGGCGATGAACGCCTTGCCTTCTTGTTCCCCGACGTCATATAGCGTGCAGATATTCGGATGGTTCAGTGCAGACGCCGCCTGTGCCTCTCGCTCAAATCGTGCCAGTGCTTGTGGGTCTTTAGCTACATTCTCCGGCAGGAACTTCAGCGCCACATTGCGGTGCAGCCGTGTGTCCTCAGCTTTGTACACAACACCCATTCCCCCGCCGCCAAGTTTTTCGAGGACCCGGTAGTGCGAAATCGTCTGGCCGATCAGAGATGAGGAATCCGGCATTTGGCGCTCATCTTAGGTTGGGGCAAGAGGCAAGTCAACGAACGACACGAACGGAACTCAAGGGGATAGCTGCTTGGAGCACTGGCCTGTTCACGAGTCTATTCTGATAGCTCCGGATCGCCGTTATTGCTGCGTTATGGCTTAAGTTTAGGCGGGGCGATCGGCGGTCTTCAGTGGCCACTCACGACCGACCACGGCTCAGTTTCGATCCTTACCTTGGGCTCGCAGGGCTCTCCGTTGTTCCATAGCTCTTAAGGAACTCCGTCACGCTCGGTTGCTGGGATTTTTTGAAGGCGACGCAAAGATCAATCCGTTCCAGCGTCTGGGCCAGGTTGCGAGGTCCGCCGGAGTACTTGGTGGAGCGGCCTTGGAAGAAGCTGGCAGCGTCCTGGCGATGAGCCTCATCGCAGTAGCCGCTTGCCACGCCGGGCAGAAAGGCTCCGAAATCCGTTGGCAGCTTGGCAATGAGGGCGTCCCAGTTCTGTTTCACAAAGTCGTAGCCAACGTCACGGGTCTTAGGCGACTGAGCGACACCGAAGAGAATATCAACCGATTGTCGGCTGTCGAACTCGTCTGTCAGCACGATGGGCAAAGCCTTTTTGGCTATCTCGGGTTCCGGAAATAATCCCAGGGCAAAGAGCAGCGTGTCGAGAGTGTCTTCATCCTTTTCTTGCTTGGCCGCTCCTCGCAGACGATCAAAAAGCACTTGGTCGCCATGTTGGGCCGCAGCGAAGATCACTGAACTGAGCATATCGGGATCAACCGTCTTTCGGTCATCTAGCCATGCCAGCGCCAGTGCCTTCGCCTGGGCAACGGACCCGGGATCTTCCGCCTGGTTGGCCAGCATACGCATCACCGACGGGCGCAGCAGGCGGTCATCTTCGCTCTCACCCGGACGGTCTTTCCAACCCAAGGCACGGGCGCGCGAGCCGTATAGGTCTTCGAGATAGTGGTGGTACTGCGGCAGAAGGTCCAGGGAAACTAGATTGTTCTGGAGACCCGTGGTGACCCCCATCGTTTTCGTAACCACCTGGTAAGTAGGTTCGTGCGCCAGTTGGGGCATAAGCGCGAGTGCCTGGCCGAGAAGCATCTTGCCGTTGCGGGTGAGAGCTGAGATATCGCCGATCAGAGCCACTTTCTCGGGGAGAGTCAGCGCGCCGGCATGATTCCTGAGGAGATTGCTCAGGAGGTCTCCTTGGTAGAGGACCCGATAGTAGCCGTCAGCGCCGGCGTTTGCCTGGACCCAACCCGGACAACCGCTCGCCCTCGGGAGCAACATTGAGGCCGACGATCGATCAAACAACATGCACAGCTTCCCCTCCTCTTGGCCTGCAGAATAGCGAGCGCAGACCGGCACCTTCCACAGCTCGGCCACCCCGCCCGGGGAGCCGAGCGGGAGAAAACGCTCCTGGGCCAGATGGAGTTGAGGTTCAGTGCCCTGGCAATCCAGGGACGCAGTCACCAGTGGTACTCCAGGCTGATCAAGAAAACTGGAGAATGCCGAGGGGATGCTTGGGTCGTCACCAGCCAGTGACCCCAGAAAGTCGGCCGAGGTGGCATTCTTCCACGCGTACTTGGCGAGATAGCGGCGCACTCCTGCGCGAAAACGGTCAGCACCCATGTAGGTCTCAAACATGTTGAGCAGCGCCGATCCTTTGTTGTAGGTGATACTGTCAAAAGCGTTGGCGATGTCGTCGTTGGAGTCAATGGGCTGACGCACGCGCCTGGCGCTCACTAAACTATCATTCACCATTGCTTGCTGGTAGGAGTTGAGCTCGGAGATGTCCATGTGCCACTCGGGGTGGTACCGGTTGACAATCTTGTTCGCCATCCATGAGGCGAAGCCTTCATTAAGCCAGATGTCGTCCCACCAGTCGGTGGTGACGAGATCACCGAACCACTGGTGAGCCAGTTCATGGGCCGCGACGCTCGACCACAGACGCTGGTGTCCAGGTGTTTGCTCCTCCGGTTTGACGAGGATGATCGAAGCCCCATAAGTCACGAGGCCCGGATGCTCCATGGCGTAACCGGCAAGCGGAATAGCCACCTCGTCCAGCTTATCGTAGGGATAAGGAATGCCGAAGTAATCTTCCAGCAGGTTCACGATGGCGGGCGTCGTCTCAGCAGAATATTTCGCCTCTGCGCCCCTCCCGTGTGGGACCACGATGCGAATGCGTGTGTTCTTTTTGCCGGCTGTGCCGGCGTCGACGAACTCGAGGGGCCCGACGGTGAGGGCCACCAGGTAGCTAGGCAGGGGCGGCGTCTCGGCGAACGTCACAGTTTTCATTCCTTCACTCGAATCCGTCTCGGAGACGATCGGCGTGTTGGAAAGTGCCACCTGCTCTTTTTTAACGTGGAGGGTTAACTGCCACGGGACCTTGTAGCCGGGCTCATCAAAGCAAGGGAAAGCCTGCCGGGCACCGATGTTTTCGAACTGCGAGTAGATGTACCACTCGCCGCCATCCCTCACCTGGAAGATGCCCTGCATATCCTTGCGGCTAATCTCCCCTTGATAGGAGACATGCAGCTCTGCGTGGCCCGGTCCCACCGGGCTCGCGAAGGCGAACCCGACGTAGTCCTTATCCACGGGCAAGACCCTGAGCGGAACGATTGCGCCGCCGACGGTGAGCGTCGCTTCATTCATCTTCACTGCCTGGGCATTGAGCCAGAGGGTGGAAGCGGATTTCTTGAAGTTCAGTTGAATGTCCACCGTTCCAGTGAAAGTGTCCTGATCGGGGATCAGCGTCAGGTCCACGGCATAGCGGAGCGGGCCTACCACGTCGCCGGGAAGTCGAAACTTCGGGGGAGTGGGAGCTTCACTGGTCTGAGCCCGCACCGCTGGAATCGCGAGCGAGACGGAAGCCAAAGCGATGAATACCGCCAGATCACGAACCGACCAAAGAATCCGTCGCATACTTCCTCCTAAGCAGGAAAGCCAAGCCTAGTCCCTTTGCAGAGAAGACGCATTCTAATTCTAGATTCACTTAATACGCCATTTTTTAGTGGCGCGGGTCGCAGAAATGGTTCGCTTGGATTCACAGCATGCTAAATGCGGATTAGTCGAAATCGCGGTGGCGAAAATAGACCTCGCCTAGTCGCGCAGTGTTTACTGATGACTATCGGGAGGAAGATTTCCCGAGTACCGGACCAATCTCGCATGAGTTTCACTATCCGTCTCTGACCGCGTGGGCTGGTCGCATGGCTACGTCTGTATTGCTCGCGATGTCGATTTCTTGCAACCTGGGCTATCCGTCGGCGGTGCGGGCGGACGACGACTGGGGTAAGAGCGACCCAGCCGCAAAGTTGGCGACACAGACGCCTATCAAGCACGTGGTGGTCATCTTTGATGAGAATAACTCCTTCGACCACTATTTCGGCACTTACCCGAACGCACTCAACCTTCCGGGAGAGACCTCGACCTTTTATCCGGCGCCGGATACGCCGCAGGTCATGGACTGACCTCGACTTTGCTGACGAATAATCCGAACAAGTTGAGCGGAGGCTCGAATCCCTTCCGGCTCGCTCCCAGTCAGGCGGCGACCTGCAATAACTCCAACAACTATACGCTGGAGCAGCAGGCGTTCGACGGCGGGCTGCTGGACAAGTTCAGCCTGACAAGCGCGAAAAAAGCTTGCGGGGCAGGGTTCTTCTTTCCGGCACCCCCGCAGTTGCTGTCCATGGGCTATTACGACGGGAACACGGTGACGGCACTTTGGAACTACGCGCAACACTATTCCATGAGCGACAATTTCTTCGACACGGCGTCACCGTGGAGGGCCACATGAACCTGCTCTCCGGCCAGACCAACGGGATTGCCACGCCCTCGAATTTCATCGGAGGGATCGGAAGGGTCGGCAGACAACTTTGCGGCCTGGTCGGCAAAATATTCGAGTAGCGTAAAGGTCGGCACGGCGAAAATCTGCTTTTCGCGCATCAGCCTCATGGTCTCTTCACCGAGCTGGTAGGCGTGCTCGATAGAAATAACGCCAGCTTGCGCGGCGTAGAGTGTCCCCGGCTCACCCATGGCGTGGACAGCAACGCGTCGGCCCACACGCGCGGCTTCTTGCAAAGCTGCGCTGAGTTCGGCCTCCGCATATTGATAGTCGACCGAAAGCTTGCCACTGCGAATAGTTGAGCCGCCTGTCTCGTAGATTTTGATGAAGTCTGCCCCTTCTTTAAATTGCTGCCGGATTACCGTCACTAACTCGGTTGCATTGTTCGCATAGGTGGCGTTTGGCAGGACGTGCTGTTCGGGATTGTAGCCAATGGCGTCTTCGTGACCGCCGAGGATGTCCACCGCGTTGCCGCAGATCCGCAGCCGTGGTCCTGGAATTCGACCTTCGTTGATTGCGTTCCGCACGGCGGTGTCAGCCGAACCAGCACCCTCGGTTCCCATATCACGTTCCGCCGTGAACCCCGCCAGGAGGTCATCCCGAGCAGCCAAGATCGCGGAAATCGTGCGCTGCGGCACGGATTCCTCAACTGTTTGTAGGTCTTCCGCCCCCGGATGGAGAAACAGGTGCACGTGCGCGTCGATGAGACCTGGTAAGAGCGTCCGATCACCAAGATCGATCAGTTCCGCGCCCGCCGGATGCTTTACCTCCGAACCCGCTTCCACAATTCGCTCGCCCATGACCAGCACTTCGCCCGGTTCTACCAGACGGCCGTTCTTCACGTCCAAGAGACGAGTTGCGTGAATCACAATCGTGTGCTGTGTTGTGGGTTGAGTTGTCGTCTGCGCTACGGAGACGGTCACATACAATACTGGCAGCATCAACGAAGATAGGAACAGGCGAGGTTTGACCGAATTGCCGACAAGGGAAGATAGCAGCATCGTTGGTTTCCCCCTTTTTGAAGGCCAAGGACCGCCAGATTGTACACCCGGTGGACTCATTCCGACCGAGGCGAGAGATGCGACTTCGAGGCTGCCTTCGCGGTGAACTAGACTGCATGGTGTCTCAGAGAAAATCCGGGACGAGTGAGGGAGGACGGAACGTCATCGCTTCGACCTTCAGCCGTTTTTGCTCGCGATGACCCGCAAAAGCATACCTGCGCCGCTTGGTAACTTGAGGTCGTTCCTGTTAGAAATTAGGACGATCACGCCCGTGGGGTCAGTCCTGCCAGCATGCGCGATGCTAATGTGTTCGAGGCCATAGGTCCCGCAAGCATCGGAGGAGAATACCCAGAGTGCCTGTGGACTGTCGTTGCCGTCGATTGCGCCTCGGCACTCTGTACCTTCCTTGGCCCTGACCTTACCGAGGACACCGCCATTGACTGCCTTTCCCACAATTTGATTTGCGTCCGCGCCGGTCGAGACAGGTCCGCCTTCACCGTAAACAACATCGCCGCCCACTTGCACTGTCGTCAACCAGCGAAAGACATCGCTCTCTCCGGGCCCGATTGGGGGTATTTGAGCTTCGAGTATTTCCATGAAACCTGCGATGGCTCGCAGGTTTGTGGTAATGGAGATTGTTCGATCCGAGGAGACCAGTTTGTCAAACTGTAGAGAGATGTGTGCCGGGGCGCCCGTAGTCACTTCGACGATGTGACCTAGAACCTTACTCCCTTCCTTAATTCTCACTCCTGGAGACAAGGGGACATCCTGCATGATCCTACCCGTGATCACTTGGCCTTTTCTACATTTTGCGGACGAAAGGGTCGAGTTCAAGCGAACAGGTAGTATCGTTCCGGGTGGAACGGCTAGGGGGTTGCTCCCCGGAGCACTCTGATCCTCGGACGCGGCGTAGCGGATAAGCGCGGGACTGCGCTCGTCCTGTGGGCTCTGTTGTTGGGAATTCGCATTCTGGAGATGGATTGTTGGGTAAAGCAGTGTCCCCAGGAGCAGGCATAGACTCTGCAACGTAAGGTGAGCGAAACGTTCTCTGCTCATACGTATATTATACTCGCATAACGTTCTCTCCGCCTTCGGAAGCGGGTGAGTCGCGCAGCAGCGGGACGGCGTTGATCGATCGACTGATCGCCTCATTGAGCAAATCACGCCCGAAAATTGAAAATCGTGCCCTAGTTTTCAGCACCACGACCTGCAAGTTACATTTCTCTTAATTGATCGGCGCCCTCTACGAGCTGCTGCCCTATGCGCCGACAGACTTGGAAAGAAATCGCACCGCACTGTGCTTCAGGATGATTGCTTAGCCGCCGGCGATGGCGCCTACGATCAGGAATGGTTCTTCACCGGAGAGGACTTCAGGTGGAAGCAGGGTGTCCACTGGTTCGTGAGAAAGATCTTCCTGGCAGGCGAAAAAGCGGACGAAGGGGCGGCGCTGGTAGGTGGATTGATCGCGGATTGTTCCGCGCAGAACTGGGTACCGAGCTTCGATCGCGGACAGCACAGATTCCAGCGTGGGCTCACCTTCAACGTCAAGCTGGACTTCTCCCGTCACTCGGGCGAGCGTGCGGAGATGCGCCGGCAGCACGACGCGAATCATGGCAGTGTTTGAACCTCGACAGAGAGCACGGCGGGGAGGTCGTGGCGGATGGCACTCCACGAGTTGCCCGCGTCAGACGAGCCGTACACTTGCCCACCAGTGGTGCCGAAATAAATTCCGCAGGTATCCAGAGCATCGACGGCCATGGCATCACGCAGAACGTTTACATAGCAATCGCTTTGTGGGAGGCCGTTGGTGAGTGCTTCCCATTCATTGCCGCCGCTGCGGCTGCGGTAAACGCGCAACTTGCCATCGAGAGGAAAGTGCTCGGAATCGCTCTTGATGGGGACGACGTAGATGGTTTCGGGCTCGTGCGCATGGACATCAATCGGAAAACCAAAATCGGTGGGAAGATTGCCGCTGACTTCATGCCACAAATCGCCAGAATTATCGCTGCGCATGATGTCCCAATGTTTTTGCATATAGAGCACATCGGGATGGGACGGATGAATGGCGATGTGGTGCACGCAATGCCCGACTTCGGCGGTGGGATCGGGTAATTCATAGGGAGACTTCAATCCTTTATTGATCGGTCGCCACGTGGCACCGCCATCGTCTGTGCGGAAAACACCAGCAGCGGAAATGGCAACGTAGATTCGTTTGGGATTTTTGGGATCGAGAACGATGGAGTGCAAGCCCATTCCTCCCGCGCCGGGCTGCCACAGATGCCCTTTTGCGCTGCGAAGGCTGGGTAGTTCATTCCAAGTTTGGCCGCCGTCGGTAGTGCGAAACAGGGCGGCGTCTTCCACACCGGCGTAAACCGTGTCGGGGTCGGTGAGCGAGGGTTCGAGATGCCAGACGCGTTTGAACTCCCACGGATGTTGCGTGCCATCGTACCACTGATGGGTCCCGGGAGTGCCGTCATAGACAAATTTATTGCCGACCGGTTCCCAGGTTTTGCCGCCGTCACTGGAGCGCTGGATTAATTGGCCGAACCAGCCGCTAGATTGCGAAGCGTAAATGCGATTGGGATCAACAGGAGAAGCTTTGAGGTGATACATCTCCCAGCCCGCAAAATGAGGGCCGGTGATTTCCCAATTTTTGCGCTTGCCGTCTGCGGTCAGAATAAAAGCACCCTTGCGAGTTCCTACAAGTAATCGCGCGCCGCTCATAGCCTCTCCTTCGGAGAATGATATTACTTCCGGATTGCGATGGGAATCCACAACTCCATCTCGCCGGTTCCCGTGCCAGGGTCGAAGCGCTCATCGTATCGCTCGAGAAGCTGCGGAGCATCGGGAATTCCTTGAACCAACTGGAGGCCCGAGTTGGGCAACCAGTTCTGGTGGATCGTGTCGATTGTTTTGGAAAGCGTGGAAACATGACCCCGATGAGTGAAGATGGCATAACGCATTTCGGGGACGCGAACGACAATGAAATCGGCGAGAAGAGCTGAGGCCTCGAAGATTTCCACGCCTGCCATATACTCAAAGCTGAACGGCGAAGGAATGATGTTGTAACAAACTCCGTAGGTGATCGAAGCGACCTGCCCGGGAATCTTTCCGAGATGAACAGCAAGGCTTTGCCAGAGCGCAGAGTGTTTCCCTAGGTCGGGACCGGTGAAACGCCCCTTCACTCCCGTGATCAGCATTCGTTGGCCTAGTTGGAAGCGAGGTTCTTCCAGTTCGGATTGGGTTGGTGGATGGATACGCGGGCTGCTCATGGCCGTTCTCTCCTGATAGCGGCGGCAGAGAAGTGTGTCGCATATCACTTGCAAAATGCAAGTGATATTATGTTAACGTGGAAGGGTGCTAAAGAAGAAAAGAACCAGCACCCGACGGCGTTCCGGGTGCCCTTTGAATGCCTCCGTGGAAATATTGGGAGATCACTGGTCGCTGCTGATTATCCGGGACATGATGTTGCGTGGATTCCAATCCTACAAAGAGTTCCTGGGATCCTACGAGCGAATCGCCACAAACGTTTTGGCGGATCGCTTGCATCTTCTCGAAGCTCACGGAATTATTCGATCGCAAGCGGACCCGGGCGATGGACGAAGGCTCGTTTACCGGCTCACCAGAAAAGGAATCGATCTTGCGCCGGTGTTGACCGAGATGGTGTTGTGGGCAGGTGGCCACGAAAAAACCGAAAATAAGGCGTTAATCCAATTGATGCGAAAGGACAAGGCAAAATTCATCGCCGAAATACGCAGGCGATGGGAAAGATGTTCAGCCGGCAATGGCAAAGGACAAGTTTGCTAAGGTTTAGGCTACTCAGGCAGCGCCAACTTTCCATTGATGCTGAAGGAAGCTTCGGCAACCGATGCCGCGGTGCCGGGCTGGCCACCACCGACCGATAGGCTATAGGAACCGGGTGCAACGATGCGGTTTCCGGCTTCGTCAACCATGCTGAGGTCTCGCGGATTGAGATTGAGCCGCACATGCGCGGTCTCACCCGCGGCGACGTGGACCCGCGTGAATCCACGCAAGGCACGCAGCGGCGCGCCGGCAACGTTAGGGAACGTCAGGTAGACTTCAACGACTTCGTCGCCATCACGCTGGCTGTTATTTTTTACATCGGCGTCAATGCGCAAGGGATCGCCCGCCTGCAGTTGTGGAGCTGACAATTTAAGGTTGCTGTATTCAAACTTGGAATAGCTGAGCCCGTGGCCAAAAGGGTAGAGCGGCTTGCCGGTGAAGTAGCGGTACGTACGGTTGGTCATGCGGTACTCATCAAACGGCGGAAGTTCCGATACGCCCGTATAGAAGGTGAGCGGCAAACGACCCGAAGGATTGTTTACGCCCGCAAGTGTATCGGCGATCGCCGTCCCACCTTCTTCGCCTGAATACCAGGCTTCCAGGATGGCGTTGGCGTTCTTGTCTGCCCAATTCACAGAAAGGGCGCTTCCGTTCATTAGAACAACGACCAGCGGCTTGCCCGTGGCTTTCACCGCTTCAAGCAATTGCTCCTCTTCCTTTGGCAAATCGAGGCTAGTGCGATCACCGCCCTGGAAGCCTTCGACCTGAACATTCATCTCTTCGCCTTCCAGATCAGAGGTAATGCCAACAACAGCAATCACTAGGTCGGCATTTTTTGCTGCGCTAACGGCATCATTCAGCGGATCGGCGGCCAGTTCGTTGTTCCACACGATCTGCGCGATGGCATCGCCGGTGTTCTGGAAATATTCAACCTTGAGGGCATACTTATGGCCCTTTTCCAGTTTCACGTCTGCGAGCTTTGAGCTGATGCCGTGGATGGTCCAATCCTCGACAAGCATCTTGCCATCGAGCCACAGGCGGAAGCCATCGTCGGCACGCATGCCCAGTTGGTAAGATCCAGATTCGTTGGGAGTGAAGAAGCCGGTCCAGCGCGCGGAGAAGTTTTCGATTGAAAATGCGCCGCTCGAAAATCCGGGGATGGGTTGCTGAATAAAGTTGAAGTCGATGCTCTTATCCACACGGGTCACGGCCGGAGCGCCGGACAGTTCCTTGTTTTTGAAATATTCAGCTTTGAGGCCAGGCTGGCCATCGGGGGTGGTAAATAGGGCCGGGGGCACGGGCTTGGGATCGCGAAGAAAATGGGTGCCGGGAACGAAGGAAACATTGGAAGTGGCAAATTGTTTCTTGATGCCTTCGAGTGCGGAAGTGGCCCGTGAGGGGGTACCGTTGTAATTTCCTTCCAAGACGCGCTTGTTATCGGCGAGAGGACCAACTACGGCGATGTTCTTCGGCCCATTGACAAGCGGGAGAATGCCGTCGTTTTTGAGCAATACCATCGTCTCTCGGGAGGTCTTCAGAGAAAGCTGGCGATGCAGTTCGGTATCATTTTCTGAATATGGAATTTGCGCGTAAGGAACCATTTCCGGGGGATCGAACATGCCCAACATGAAACGGGCGCGGAACAAGCGGCGCACGGCGATGTCGATATCCTTTTCAGATAGATAGCCTTGTTTCACGGCGTCGATATACTTCACGTAATCGGAATTGTCAGTGAGCTTGTGGGTAAAGTCGACACACTCGTTGTCCATGCCCCGTTTGAGTGAAATGGCCGCGGCCTCCTCCTTGGTCTTCGTGTAGTGGTGGCCGGACCAGATATCGAGGACCGCGCCGCAATCGGAAACAACAAACCCGTTGAAACGCCAGTCGCCTCGAAGAGTGTCTTCCAGTAGGAAAGTGTTGGCGCAGGCCGGTTCGCCATTGATGCTGTTGTAGGCGCACATGGTAGAGGCAGCGCGACCGTCAACAATCGTTGCGCGGAAAGCGGGGAGATAGGTATCCTCTTCATCGTGCTTGGAGACCTGAACGTCAGCCTTGTGGCGGGTGGATTCGGGGCCGCTATGGACAGCAAAATGTTTTGGGGTAGAGACGACGCGTAAATACCTTGGATTGTCGCCCTGGAGTCCGGTGACGAAGGCGATCCCCATGCGCCCGGTGAGGAACGGGTCTTCGCCATAGGTTTCCTGGCCGCGTCCCCAGCGAGGATCGCGGAAGATATTGATGTTGGGCGACCAGAAGGTGAGCCCTTCAAAGATATTGTGCCGGCCCTGGCGAACCGCTTCGTGATGCTTGGCCCGAGCTTCGGTACCGATCACAATCGCTACATCGTGCAGAAGCGGAGCATCCCAGGTTGCGCCGAGCGCGATAGCTTGCGGAAATACCGTGGCGATACCGGCGGCGGCAACACCGTGAAGTCCCTCACTCCAATAATCGTACTCGGGGACATTCAGGCGAGGAATGGCGCGGGCCTGGTTGACCAACTGAGACGCTTTTTCTTCAAGAGTCATACGGGAGACAAGATCGTCCACGCGAACATCGATGGGCAGCTGAGGATTCAAATATGGCGCGCTGGCGGCAGGACCGGCAGTGGGTGATTGCGCTTGAACCAGCGTTCCAAGGAACAGCAACAGCGGGAGCGCGGCAAATTTCACTGGCATCGTCAATTTGGCAAGGATCATGTTTTTTCTCTCCTCGAGGGTAAGAAAAATCAGGACAAGGGAAGTTGATTCGATTTACTTTTGGCAAGAACCAAGGACAAAACCATCCCGACCCCAAAGTGTTCGCCAGTGAGCATAATCGTTTTTGTGGGACATCTCAACAACGACGAGGTGGAGTAGCAGTGCGATAACTTCTGCCGACCGGCTTTGACACTAGTCTCGGCGGGCAAAGTACTCTAGTTCGAGTGTGAGCGGGGCGAGCACCTGCTGGCTCAAGGCGATAGTTTCTTGTTCTGGATGATTCCGTGGCCGCGAGCAAAAGCCTGGAGATCACTTCCCCGTGTTTTGAATGCAAGACCGATTCTAGACATCCGTACGTGGATTTGACGGTAACGGGAAAGCAGACTGACCACCATCTGAGGAGAGCCGTGGAGATCAGAGGCAAATAAGCGTCCCGATTCCACGATCGCAAAAGTTTGAGATTGAATTTTATTTTCTGAAACTACTGCTGACTATTTTGTTGTGGTAGCTCCGCCATTTGTGGCGGTTCGTGCGGGCCTTCACTTGTTTCCGTCAAACGCTCGCGGCCTTCCTCGTCCAGAGCGGGCCTGACACAAACATCCACAGAAAGATGTTGTCCAGCACGGCCCTTATACACGCCGCGAACCGGAGGGACGTCGCCGTAATCGCGGCCGTAGGCAATACGGATATGCCGAAGCCCAACCGGTTTGCCCAGGGTGGGATCAAACGCCATCCAGCCAGTTCCGGGCACAAACACTTCCGCCCAGGCGTGTGAAGCTTGGCCGCCGATGACTTCTTCTTGCTTGACGTCGGTACCTGAGGTGTCGCCCGGTACGAGGTAGCCGGAGACATAGCGGGCAGGTAAACCACGCATACGAACCACGCCCAAGAGCAAGTGGGCAAAGTCCTGGCAAACGCCCGCTTTGAGAGAAAGTGAATCGTCCACCGAGGAGTGCACGTGAGTGGCGCCCTTCACGTATTTGAAATTCTCGTGGATGTAGGTGGAAGCAGCTTGCGTGAAACCGAGCACGGTACGATCGCTATTCGCTTCCGCCGCATTCAAAATTTCTTTCAATTCGTGCCTATAGGGGACGAAGCTGCTCGGAGCTAGGAAATCGTAATGTTCTTCAAACAGTTCGCTGTGCTGGCTGTCGAGTTCGGAAAGGGTCGTGCCGGCAGCGGGCGAGAGAGGAGTGTCATGGGCTAAAACAACGGATTCTGCTTCAATTTTCAGGCGACGATGATCCGGCAAGATATTGAACTGGTGAATCCAGTTCCCGTAAGCATCGCGAAACGATGCGCCGCGGGAAGGCGGGCTGGTCACCAGGCGAAACGACAAGCAGCTCTGCCGATCATCATCGATAGGGCGAAGGCGAACTTCGTTGTAGCTTTCGCTGACCGCGCCGTCATACAAAAATTCTGTGGAGTGAACCAACCGGTATCGATTCATGCAACCACCGCATAATAGAAGTAGCTGCGAGCGATAGACTGGCCAATAGAATTGAGCATGCGAATGAGTTCCGTTAAGTAGGCATGCAAACCCTGCCGGAAAATTTCGTCGATTTTGTCATAGCGCAAGCGCTCGAGCACCTTGCCGGTCAATCGCTCCGCTTCGTTGGCATAGGAACCTGCACCAGTTTTGCTGATGGCGCGCAAACTGGATTGCATTTCGGTCATGGAGAAACGAATCGAACGAGGATGCTGTGGATGCAGGATGAGCATTTCGGCAACGCGCTCCGGCTCGATAGGCGAGTGATATTGGCGGTGGTAGGCTTCGTAAGCACCGACAGATTTCAGCACCGCCATCCACTGATGATTGTCGGGCGACGCGCCGACGCTCAGCGGAGCATCAAGGAGAGTATGATATTGAACGTCAACCAGGCGTGCGGTCATCTCGGCACGTTCGAGAGCCCAGCCTACTTTAAGAAAATCCCATCCTTCGTCATGCGGCAGGGTGGCGTCGGTAACACCGTGGAAACGGTGGCTGCCAAAGATGACTTTTTCGCAGAAACGGTGCGGGCCGGCGGCGATCTCATCGCGAGGATAGAAACGTTCGAGGGTGAAGTAAAGACCGTTGAGATCTTCCCACATTTCACGGGAGATGCGATCGCGAATCGTGCGCGCATTTTCCCGCGCTTTCTTTACGCACTGCATGATGGAGCTAGGATTTCCCTCATTGAAAGCAAGGAATTCGAAGACATTGCTGGAAGTTGCTTCCTGATAAATTTGTCGAAAGATTGTTTCTTCACCGGCCATGGAAACCAACGGGTCCCAGCGTAGGCGGTAGGGTTGCTGCGCTTGTTCGAGCAAAGTGTGATAGGTGACATCGAGGATGCGGGCAGTGTCTTCTGCGCGTTCGATATAGCGAGCCAGCCAAAATAGGGATTCCGCAATCCGTGAAAGCATTTCAGCACTCTCCCCGCAAAACCCAGGTATCTTTGCTGCCGCCGCCTTGTGAAGAGTTCACCACCAAGGAATCTTCCTTGAGGGCCACACGAGTGAGTCCACCGGGGACGATCGTCACTTTTTCTCCGTCGTAGAGACAGTAGGGGCGCAAATCGACATGGCGGCCCGCGATGCGCTCGGTCGCAACGTCGTAGGAAGGCACGCGCGACAGGGGAACGACCGGCTGGGCGATGTAATTACGTGGATCGGCTTTAATTTTTTCGCGAAATGTTTCAACCAATTCACCATCCGAGCCCGGGCCAATGAGCATCCCGTAGCCGCCGGATTCGCCCACGGCTTTTACGACAAGGTCCGGCAAGTGAGCCATAACGTGTGAGAAATGATCGCCGCGCTCGCAGAGGAAAGTATCCACGCTGTTTAGAATCGGATCCTCTCCGAGGTAATACTTGATGAAGGTAGGCACGTAGGCATAGATCGCTTTGTCATCGGCGACTCCGTTGCCCGCGGCGTTTGCCAAGGCCACGTTGCCCGCGCGGTAAGCCCCCATCAGTCCCGGAACGCCAAGCATCGAATCGGTTCGGAAGCAGAGTGAATCGAGGAAATCGTCATCCAGTCGGCGGTAGATCACATCCACCCGCTTCAGGCCGTAAATCGTTTTCATGTACACGACCCCGCCGTCGACGAGGAGATCGCGCCCTTCGACGAGTTCGATACCCATCTGCTGTGCGAGGAAGCTGTGCTCGAAGTAAGCGCTGTTGTGGATGCCGGGGGTCAGCAAAACAATTTGGGCTTCTGCGTCACCTCGCGGAGAAAGGGTTCGCAATATCCGGGAAAGTTCTGCAGGATAATGGTTCACTGGCAAGACTTCGTGTTCCTGGAAGGCTTCCGGAAAAGCGCGCGTCATTACCAAGCGGTTCTCGAGGACGTACGAGATACCGCTCGGAGTACGAACATTGTCTTCCAGCACCAGGAACTCGCCGGAGTTCGAGTCGCGGACCAGATCAATTCCACAGATATGAGTGTAAATCCCGAGGGGCACTTCCAAGCCAATCATTTCGCGGCGGAAGTGGCGACAGGAGTACACCAAGGGCGCGGGAATCTTGCGATCCTTCAGAATTTGCTGCCGGCCATAGACGTCCTGCAGGAATAAGTTGAGAGCGATGACGCGCTGGCCCAAGCCGCGTTCGATTTTGATCCATTCGGAGTTTGGCAAGATGCGTGGAATCAGGTCGAAAGGAAAAAGGCGCTCCGTGCCGCGACCATCGCTATAAACCGTGAAGGTGATTCCCTGAAGAAGGAAAGAAAGGTCAGCCAGCTTGCGGCGGTCCTGAAAATGCTTTGGGGCCATTCCGCCCAATTTTTCAAACAGGCGAACGTAGTGAGGGCGAGCGGTGCCAGCGGACAGAAACATCTCGTCGTAGAATGAATCCAGGGCATAGCCAGAAAATAGCCCTCGGTCGAGCATAGGTGTAGGTATCGCCGTCATCGGGAAACCATATCAAGCGGGGTGAGGAGTGACCCCACGCATTTAATCAATCCGAAGCATCAATATTTTCAGGCCTAGGGGTGTTGCTATCGTTCTGAATCGAAGTGAACAGTTGCGCTTTCCTTTCGCCGGGCACAGTTAGAAATCCGGGTCGTTTCAGGCGCCAAGACCAGGCAGGCAAGCGAGCTGCGAAGCCCGTCGGCCAAGTCCGTATCCCAGAAAGCGGCTGCTCATAGCCTCAAAAGGACCCACCGCAGAGGCCAATATTCCCTCTAAACAATTTATTACCAATTACTTAGATAGAGATACAATTGGGCGAACCCGCGGAAAGCGCGCGAAACCGCAGATCCACGGGGCATTCCTCGGAAACCTTTTCTATACACTCGGGTTAGATCGTAGGGGATTGCGGCACCTTCTGCCGGATGGAAGATAAGTGGGGTGCGGTACGGAGGCAGCGCGAAGACTCCAGCGGTCGCACGCGTTCGCTCTCTAAAGGAGAAGTCGGTCAATGAAGATCGGTTCGATTCTGTTTCTTGGTTTTATCACTTTGCTATTCGCCTCGCTGCCGGCCAAAGCGCAGGGGCGTTTTGAAGTAACTCCATTTGTGGGTTACGAAACCAGCGGTTCCTATCCCATCAGCGTTTTTTCAAATACCGGCAATGCCGTACCGGTCAATCGCTTGCAAGTCAACGATGCGTTGTCGTTTGGAACATTTTTAGGTTTCAACCTGACGGAAAACGCGCAGCTTGAATTTATGTGGGACCGCAACAACACATCGTTTAATGCACGCAATGCATTGAGCGGTCAATACTTTAAGGCCTTCAATTCCGACGTGGATCAATTTCAATTTGGCGGATTGTATATGCTGCTAAACAGCGAGCACAGATTGCGGCCCTATGTGGCAGCCAGCCTGGGATTCACGTACGATGACAATTTCAATGGAACACCGAACCGAACGGAGTTCGCGTATAGCCTTGGCGGGGGGCTTAAATATTACGTCAACCGCCATGTCGGGTTGCGCGGGGATATCCGCTACATGCCGACATATGGAAATAGTTCCTACGGGACCTACTGCGACCCGTTTTACGGGTGCTATTCGGCAAAAAGTGCTAATTATTTGAATCGTGGAAATTTTGTCGGCGGCATTATTTTCAAGTTTTAATCGGGCAAAACGATAAACCTAACACAGTGCCGAACCCCGGCCATCAGAAAAGGGTTCGGAACTTTATTTTGCGCGGGCTTTTCTGTTGGCCCGAAAACTGCACCGCAGCTAGTGACTTTCCTGGCCGGTGGGCATGACGAAGAGTTTCTCGTCAATGGGAACGTTTTGTTTGACGTCGTCCACCTGGATTGTAAACCGGCCATTTGGACGAGTTAGCGTCCAGCGATACGCTATTTTGACCCCGTCATGCACACGATAATCGGCGTAATCCACCTCCGCTGGATTTCGTCCAACCGGGGTTTCCGTGTAGCGAATTAAGCGCACGAGAAGACCGCTCTCTTGATCGAAATACAGGTGCAAAGCCGGTAAATTTTTACCCCGGGCCGAGATCATGTAAGTGGAATTGCCTTCGATCACGTCACCGGGGCGAACACGAAATTCCTGATAGAGCTCCGGCAATCGAGAAGCAAAATAGAGTTGTGCGTCGATGCTTGCAGATTGCTGCTCAGCGTCGGTCATCTTGTGAAATCCGTGGGGCATCGCCAGCCAACCCACCTGGCCGTTGAAGGCAGTAACGCTGTCACCTGAGGAAGGATGAGAAACTGAGACTCGCTGGTCGGGCGCCTGCGAATAAATATCGATTGGGTATTTTTCGCCAAAGGCTTCGATGTTCCCTTTTTGTACGCGCGTTTTGATTTTGTGTAAGGCGTCCGCGCCTCCTACGGCGGCTAGATATTTGTCGAGGATTTTTTGCGCGGCGGGCAAGTTTGCTTGTTGGTCATCATCCTCGTGCGCGTGTGAAGCGACGGCGGGAATATTCTCCGCGGAAAGAACCGGCGTGTCCACGGGATGAGCAGCTCCGCGGTGGCATGTATAACAGGTCACTTCTCTGTCACCATCGAAGTTCGCTTTATTGATGGCCAGCATCATGGTAATCATTTTTCGCGCGGTCAGCTTGGTTTTCTTGTCATCCTTATCCGGGGCGTGTTCGACATGGCAGAATTCGCATTCCACGCCGAGCGATGCGGCGATAAATTGCATGGAAGGAATCAATTGATCGGCCGGAATATCTTTCAGGATCAGGATATTCTTGTATTTCTGTTCCGCGGTTGGCACGGGACCCGAGCTGCTCTCCGCAGAGTCACCCTGGGCGATCCGTCTTGCTGCAGTTCCAAGATCAACCGCCGTCAAGAATAGAGCTGTGAGGCAAAGAAGTGAGCGCGTGTTCACCTTCATAATTTCTCCGGTAGATTGAGTTCAAATTGGCAGGGGCTAAGCCCGAATTCGTATTAACCGCGGAGTTCGCCCCGTTTGGCAAGATCGGTGATGCGGTCGCCGGCCCGGAAGGCAAGAGCCTGAATGGTCATCGTTGGCTGGCCCCGCCCAGAAGTGACCAGGCTGCTTCCGTCGCACAAAAACAAGTTAGGGATGTCGTGGGTGCGGTGATCGGAGTTGATAACTGAAGATTTCGGATCGTTGCCCATGCGGCAGGTTCCAAGCAGGTGATAGGCATATCTGGTGGATTCAATGGGGGCGTGCCAGCTAGAGGTCGCGCCAGCGGCATCGAGAATCTCCATCGCGCGGTCTTTCATCCATCCCATAAATCTCAAGTCGTTCGGCGAATCGCTATAGGTCATGCGGATTGCAGGCAATCCCCACGCATCATTCACCTCGGGATCGAGAGAGATGTTGTTGGACTCGATAGGCAAGGAAGTCCCATGGCCGAATATTTCCATGGAGCGTGCAAAGTTGTGGGCCAAAGTCTTCTTAAACTGCGCACCGTACTTGGGTGTTCCGGGAGGCATCCCAAAGGATGAAAAGAGCACGGGGGGCAAATCAAATCGCGCATCAAACCCGGCGCCACCGTAGAAACCCAATTTTTCCTTATCCAGTTCGTAGAAATCGTGCATGATGCGGCTGACCGCATATCCCTTGTAATCGTTGAGAGGTTCCTCAAATACTCCCATCGCCACGGCACCGCTGTTTGGCATCAAGTACTTTCCAACCAGTCCGCTCGAATTGGCCAAGCCGTTGGGAAACTGGTTGGAGGCTGAGAGCAGCAGCAGGCGCGGAGTTTCTGCGCCATTGGCACTGAGAATGACCGCCTTTGCCTTTTGCAGATGCGTGTTGCGCTCGACGTCAAAATAGACGGCACCAGTTGCGCGACCATTCTTATCCACTTCAATTTTATGAACGTAGGAATTCGGACGAATCTCGCACTTACCCGTTTTTTCCGCCACACGGACAACCGAGGCTAACGAAGAAGATTTCGCGCCGACTTCACAACCAAATCCCAGGCAGAATCCACAAGCCACGCAAGCGCTGCGACCCGGCCTTGGCTCGGAGAGAATGGCCATCGGTGCCGGGAAAGGGTGGTATCCGAGCTTGCGCGTTGCATTTTCAAAAATTACCCCGGAACTCTTCACCGGTAGTGGCGGCATGGGATAGGGTTTCGACCGCGGCGGATCAAAGGGACTGGCTCCGGCTAAGCCGGAAACCCCAACTTCCCATTCCACTTTTGTGTAGTACGGCTCTAGATCCGCATAACTGATCGGCCAGTCCGTAAATCCGGTGCCGGGAATCTCGCCGATCTTGCTTCGCTCCTTAAAATCGATCTCGTGAAAGCGCCAGTAGTTTGCCGTAAAGTGAACACTGCTCCCTCCTACGCATCGGCCATAGACCATCGCGGGTTGCTTTATGGCCTTTTCTTGCGCCGTCGCGCGAAAGGTATTCGGCTGTCTCTTAGGGTCATTGGTAAGGAAATGCTCGTGCAAAATCTTGACTTCGTTGTGGCTGAAATCATTTTCCGTGAGATAGGGGCCTTGTTCGAGGACGACGACGTCGAATCCGTTGCTCGACAGTTCTTTGGCCAACACGCCTCCAGCGGCGCCGGAGCCGATAATGACGAAATCGACCTCGTCGGACATCTTGTAGCGCACCTTCGGCTCAGTCATTTCTTCTCCGCTCCTGCCACGTTGCGGGGCTGCCAACCGGGATAATTCTTATCGTAGTAGCCAAAGGGCGGCGAAAAGGTGTGAGCGGGATCGCGTCCGATTACTTTCCACCCAACATAATCGAAATTCCCGCCTGCCTCGGGGGAAGCCAAAAAGCCCATCATGGTGTGGATTAAAATCACTGGGAAGAAATCCGAAGCCTTCCCGATAAAATCCCGCCCGGCATTGGGGGCATCTTTTTGGTGACTGGAGATTTCCGCCAGCAGCTCATCCTGTTGCTGGGCGGCCACGCGGGAAAATAACTTCGCGCCGGGAAACATTTTGTTGGTGCTGAGATTTATTTCTAGGAGACCTTCCTGGTACAGCGGGCGATCTTCACGTGCGAACGTCTTGAGTGCGCGGTCGATAAAGTAGACTACACCCGCTTCTGTAGCCCCCGGCTGATCATCGGTCGGAATGATGCGCGCCGCGATGGCAGTGACTTCGATTGCCTCTCGCGGAGTAAGCACGTCGAAATGTGCCGGGTGCAACGCCTGGACCGCTTCGTGGGCATGTTCTGCGGCTCGAGCGATGGCCGGCCACTGAGCATTCAGCCAAGCAGCCCCCGCCGCGCCACCCATCGTTTGTAAAAAATGCCGGCGAGCCGGCTCGACTGATTTCATGATGCCCCCAAAGTGTTCCGAGCAATCTACGGATTGCCAGCCTCGACGTCAAGCAATAGCTGAATCATAGCGCGAATCCTCAGTAAGTCCCGCAAACGGCAGAAGTGGATTCAGGTTCCGCCGCTGTTGGAGAAGCTCCGCCGTTGCAGTATCATGGCAAATTGAAAAAAACATGGGAACGTTTACAGGCGCAATAGGTACTGGCGGAAAATGGCTGCTTGACCGCATTGTCGGTGCGCTCGCCGCAACCGGCATTAACCCCAATTTGCTTACCTTTTTTGGGCTGGTGGTGAATTTCGGTGCGGCGGCAAGTTTTGCTGTGGGCAATTTCCGAACCGGCGCGATGATCATTCTCTTCGCGGGATTTTTGGACATGCTCGATGGGCAAGTAGCTCGGCGCCAGAACCGCGTGACCGCGTTTGGAGCATTCTACGACTCCACGCTCGACCGCTATGCGGATATGGCCTTGTATATGGGATTGCTTGTCTATTATTCCGTCAGCGGACGCACGCCGTATGTAGTGCTAGCCGCAGTGGCAACCGCGGGTTCCGTGATGGTCAGTTACGCGCGGGCGCGCGCGGAATCGCTTATTCCCCTCTGCAAAGTTGGATTCATGGAGCGCCCCGAGCGGCTGGTGTTGCTGATCATTGGCGGATTGTTTAACCGGATGGGCGCAGTGCTGTGGGTGATTGCGGTCATTTCCACGATCACAGTTATCCATCGAATCTTCTACACCTGGCAGGAAACTCGGGCCGGACGCATTCTACCCGGCATGAAACTTAGCCTATAGATTTCTAGGAGCTGGATTCCTCCGCGGCCTTGCCGACATAAGTGTTGTTCCCGGGCGAGGCTTCTAGCGGCGTCGCGACGGCTCGTCTCACCAATTCTTTTAAAACCGGCACGTCTTCTTTTTTCATTTCGCTGGTCTCGATGGTGTCGTGTAGCCAGACGGTGATGGTCGTGGGATGCAAGATCCAATCGCCGGTCCGCAAGTGGCGAATCGAGCCGTCGAGCGTTACCGGGACAATTGGAACCCCCAATTGCATCGCCAAACGAAATCCACCGTCTTGGAAGGGAGCTAATTTGCCGTCGCGTGTGCGCCTCGCTTCCGGAAAAATAATAAGACTGGTTCCACTGTTGATGGCCTCTTGCGTCAAGCGCCACAATTTCTTCAAATCCTTCGGGCTGCGGCCATCGGGAACGGGAACGTTTCCGAATCGCTTCATCAACCAACCGTAAATTGGAATCTTGAAATGCGATTCCAGTTCCCATCCTCTAACCAACTGCGGAATGGCGCAATACAAGATGAAAGGATCGAAAAGATTGACGTGATTGACCATGAAGAAGCAGGTGCGGTGCGGATCAAATCCCGGCGACATGTTTACGTTCACTCGTGCGCCAGAGAAAAATGCGATGCGTTTGCAGAGGCCGCGCTGAAGCCAATCGTGTTTTCGTGGATCGAGAACGAGGGCGAGGCCGATGAGAACAGGAACGACAAGCAGGAAATGCAGCCAACTCGCGAGCCAGAACAAGACGCTCAGTAAAGACTCCGAGACCCCTTTCATACGTAGACGTCCATCGCTCCGGGAATAATTTCCAGTGTCTGGCATTGCACCGTCATGATCTCTCCATCGATCATTAGGTCGACAGGACCTTCCAACTTAAATTCCACTCGGGTTACCCGCCGTGTTTCACACAAGTCGTGTTCGGTATGCGTTCCATCATAGAGACGAGGAAGCATGCGAATGAGCCCAAGTCGACTGATGGGCCCCCATCGAACGAACTCGATTTGGCCGTCGGAGGGGTCGGCCGCGGGAGCAATCATCATGGTGCCGCCGGTAAATTTGCTGTTGTTGAAGGTGAGCAACAGGCAGCGGCGTTCGTCCCATTCTTTGTCGCCATCACAGCGCAGGGTAAAGGCGCGGCGCTTCAACTGCGCCACGCGCACGAGCACACCGAGCAAATATCCAAGATGCCCAAACGGTTTAAAGACACGATTCGTCAGTGCGCCGACATCGGCAGTAAAACCAACGCTTAAGAGATTAAAGGAGTAAACGGTCCCGCCTGCGTATTTCAGCCGTAACAAATCTATGCTGCGCTTACGGCCGCTGAGAATCGCGTCGATAGCGTGTTGCGCCGCATCCTTCTGAGTGAAATCACGCAGGAAGGAATTGCCGGTTCCCGTCGGCAGAAAGCCGAGCTCGATGCGCTCGGGGGGGGTGCTTTCGCGGAAACCTCCGTTGATTACCTCGTGCGCGGTTCCATCGCCGCCGACGGCTAGAAACCGCCGGTATCCTTGCTGGTATGCTTCACTGGCAAGTTGCGCGACATGGCCGGCACTGGTCGAAGCAATCACATCGACGGCCAGCCCTTTTGCTCTCAGGCGGGAGAGAACTTCTCCGGCAAGCTTCGACGCTCGCCCGCCGCCTGCAGCAGGATTCACAATAGCCAAAAACGTTTCTTTCACAGTCAGCTCGGAACGGGCATTCTACCTTTTCTTGGGCTAAATCGGCAGGACAGCCTTTTCTCGCTCGAGATAGCCCAATCGCTGGGCCAGGACTTTACGAATCACCTTCAACGAAGCGGTTAGCGGAAAATCCTCCGGAGAAACGACGATTCCATGCACTCTCTTGAAGTTTGTAAGGCGATTGTTTCGCGCGATAATTTCATCTTTGAGCTCGTCGGTAAAAGCCTGGCCTGGTTCCAGATGGATCACCAACACCAATTGTTCGGCCACCATGCTGCGTTCGGGCCAGATGTAATTGGCGGCAAACACACAGAATTGTTTGACTTTCAGTCCTTCGAATGCGTTCTCCACGTCCTCGGCATAAACGTTTTTGCCCTCCTCGGTGACGATCATATTTTTCTTGCGCCCAAATAGCTGCAAATGTCCTTGGGGATCGAAGCGACCCATATCGCCAGTCATCAGCCATCCGTCGACAATCGTCTCGGCGGTCAGTTCCGGATCATCTAGGTAACCGGCCATCACCGTTTTGCCGCGCACAGCAACTTCGCCAATACCGTCGGCATCCGGCTGGGAGATGCGAACTTCAACTCCCGGAAGTGGCTTGCCAACTGTATCGGCGCGAAATGGCTTCAAATCATTGACGGTGACGCCGGTTCCGCCTTCGGTCAAACCATATGCATTCACAACCGGAATTCCCAGGTCATAGAAAAATTGCAGCGTCTGCGGCTCGGAGAACGCTCCGCCAACAATGATCGCTTCGAGCTTTCCGCCAAATCCTTCGTGCACTTGTCTTAGCAATCTGCGGCTCAACGCCAGGCGCGGACGCTTTCTAGTGAGAGCGATGTTTATTTTTCGCAGCGCTTCGAAAACACGACGCTTGGAAGTCGGCAGTTCGTCAATTTTTGTTTGCAGACCCCTCTGCAGATTCTTCAGCACCAGGGGCACGAGCGTGACGTAGGTGATCTGATAGTTTGCGAACGCTTCTCTCACAAATTCCGGGCGCAAAGTTCGAAGATGGACGACTGCAGCACCACAAATGAACGGGCCAAAGAAGCCAACCATGAAGTCGATGGAGTGATTTGTGGGCAGAATACTGAGGTACCGCATGCCGGGCCAGAACGGATACCAGGCCGTCAGCGCCCTACACTGTTCGAGATAATTTTCGTGGGTGAGCATGCAACCCTTCGGGCTACCGCCGGTTCCCGACGAATAGACGATACTGGCTAGATCGTGTCGCTTCCGTTCGACGAACACGGGTTTCCCGGTCCCCTGGGTTTCCTCCCACCGCTGCGCTCCCTGCAAATCAGCTCCAGGAGGAGCCTCCGTGACCAGAACTGTTCTGAGGCTGCGGACTTCAGCGCGTGCGGGAGACGCGGCTAGTTGCCGCCAAATGCCGTATTCGACAATCAAAACAGTTGCGGAAGAATGTTTCAGTAATTGCCAGTGCTCTTCGGGCTTGAGTTTGAAATCGAGCGGGACCATCGTTCCTCCGCAGTAAAACAAGGCATAGGCGGAGATCAGCCACTTCGACTGATTGGTCATAATGATGGAGATGCGGTCACCCGCAGCTACGCCCAGGCCCTGCAGGCCCGCGGCCAGTGGCAACGCGCGTTCCCGAAATTCCTTGTAAGTGAGCCGCAGCTTTTCTTCGCCGCGGTCCGATTCAATCAAGCACACTTCGCTCGAGAATGTTTCCAGCGCCGCGCGCAGGGATTCACCAATCGAGGCGTATTTAGCTAGATCCAGCATCACAGGCGGGCTTGGATGCGTTCGGCAAGTGTTTTGAAATCGCTTACCCCCTGCACTTCGTAATCCGGCAATTCGATTTGAAAATGATTCTCCAACCGAGACAGCATGTCCAGTGCCTGCAGGCTGTCAATTCCCAACTTTTTATAGAAATCGTCCAGGGCATGCAGTGAGCCTTCGGCCACCTTAAAGTGTTGGGTGGCCAGCGCCAGTACTTCCTCTGTAGTTTGTTCCAATGTCCGCATAATTTATCAATCTACCATCCCCACGTCCGGAAGGAAAACATGCCCAAGCGCCAACGACGCTCAAACGTTCTAGGAATGGCGTTTATTCCCATGCTTCGCATGTTTTTGGCGAACTGCCTTGCTCGCGGCGGATTTTTTGTGCGCCAACTTCTCGTCGAAAAACTTTGCCATCAGTTGCAGAGCTTCGCGCGTCTCAGGCAGTTGGAAGTGATACCAGAACGCATGCGGCAATGCTTCGAACACAACCAGTTGCGCATCATTGCCTGCGCCCAGCAGCGCGCGATGGAAAATAGTGGTGTTGCTCAAGAGTAGATCGCGTGTGCTGGTAATCAACAATGTCGGCGGCATTCCACCTAAATCTGCATAAATTGGCGATAACACCGGATCGCGAAGATCGGTGCTGCCTGCATATTCGTTCGGCGGCAGTTTATCTACCGCAACCGGAGCCAGAATTCCAGGGAAACCGTTCAGGGTGAAGAGATTCTGCGAATCCGACGGCCGGCTGAAATCCGCTAGTATCGAAAACAATCCCAGGGCTGCCGGCAATGGTAGTCCGGACTGCTTCAACTTCACGGCAACTTCGGCCGTTAGAATTCCGCCGGCCGACGTGCCAAATATCCCTATGCTTTGCGATTTGTGATCCTTCAGCAACTCCTTATAAACGGCAACGACGTCATCCACCGCAGCCGGAAATGGATTTTCGGGTGCCAGTCGATAATAAACCGACACCACTTTCATTTTTGCCAGATGGGCGATTGGAATTCCTTCGATCAACGATCCAGAATCGGAATTGAATCCACCGCCGTGTAGATTGATCAGCACGCACGACCGATTTGCTTCCGGCAGATCGGGCGGCGTGATGATGTCGGTCCGCACTCCGCCTATCGTCTGCTGTTCCACTTTCACGGGAAACAGCTTTTGGGCTTCTGCGGAACCTTCCGCGCGCCATCTATCGGTGCTGGCGCGGCGCTCTGTTAGTGTTTGCGGTGTATATTTCTGCCGCGCGAGTGAGTCCAGCCACTTTTGCCCTTCAGAACTGACTGTCGGGGGCATGGGCACCACACGAGCGATGCGCGACGTCCCATCTGGATCAAATGTGGCAGAGTCGGATTCGATCCGTGTGAGGTTCGAGCAGGACACCAGAAAAACTGCTACCGAGGTAAAGATGAAGGCCATCCAAAAGGATTTTATCGTGTGTTTGGCCACAGTCCCTCCTGATGTGAATGAAATTGCCGCGCTATTTCTTGCCGGCGACGGGGAGATGTTTCATTGGATCGTCTGATTCCACAAAACGACGCAGACTTTCCATGACGACGGGCCGAGAGAAAAGTTCACAGAAGAGCTCGATTTCTTTTCGCAACTCTTGGTGAGGAATTGGCTTGAGAAATTTTTTCGCGGCGACAAGGGTTTCGGCATCAAACTTCGTCACTTGCTGGGCCATCGAGCGCGCTACTTCTAGCGCATGACCTTCTCCGGCGAGATGGCTCACCAAGCCAAGTTGGTGGACTCGTTCCGCTTTCACGGTTCGGCCGGTAAAAAGTAAATCGCGAATGAAGCTATTGCCGATATCCCGGCGCAACCTTGGAATTCCGCCAAATCCCGGAATTAATCCTAAGCGCAACTCCGGAAAACCAAATCGCGCCATTTTGTCGGCGACGATTTGATCGCACACCAGTGCTAGCTCGAGCCCACCACCCAGGCAGAGACCATGGACGGAGGCAAAGGTGATCAAGGGCGCAGAATCGATGGCGTCGGCGACTTTGTGAATGCGTTCTAGAAATTTCCGCACGCCTTCCACGCGCTCCTTTGGCGGAAGTGGCAACGCCCCGTAATACAGCTCCTTCAAATCGGCTCCTGCGCAGAAACCACCCGGACGAGCGCTCGTGATAACGCAAGCACTGCTGATGGGTGCGAGATCATCAAGAACGGCTACAAACTTTTCCAACTCTTCCAACAGCAGGAGGCCGATCTCATTGATTGGCTCCCGATCCAGCGTCACCTCGACCACGCCTTCTCGCCACTCCCACCGCAGGGCTTTTCCGCAAAACTGTTTCATCGACTCAACTCCGTGCTGCGATCGGTCTGACATGGGTGTTCACTGTGCTCATACCGGAGCAGCTTACTTGGCACCGCTTGCGGCCGCAGCATTCTTCGCGTACATCGACTCAATCTCTTGCCGATAGCAAGCATTAATGGCATCGCGTCGGAGCTTTCCATTCGCTGTCAACAAACCCGATTCAGGCGTAAAGACATCTGCCAAAATTGTGAAGTTTCGCACCTGCCGGTAGTGCGGCAATTCTGAATTCACCTTATAGAGAGCTGCCTGTACGGAGTTTCCATCGACGGCGCCGGTCACTAACGCGCAAAGGTATCCACGTCCATTTCCCACGACCACAACCTGCTGTGCGCCGGGCAAGTGCTCGGCAATGTTCTCTTCAATAGGCTCCGGGCCAATGTTATGCCCGGAATTCAGAATGATCAAATTCTTGATGCGTCCGCTGATCCGCCAATTGCCGTGAGAATTTACTTCTCCCTGATCTCCTGTGTGGAACCAGCCGTTGCGCAGAACCTCGGCCGTTTCCTCGGGACGATTCCAATAGCCCGGAAAAATGTTCGGGCCTCGAACAACAATCTCCTGGTTCTCGCCGGTGGTCATCTCCAAGCCGGGAATGGCGACACCTACGCGGCCCGGTTCCGAGGGAACGCCCGGGTCGTCCATCGTGCAAATTCCAGTCGTTTCCGTTAACCCGTAGGCCTGCAAAACCGGGACCGAGAGCATGTGGAAATACTGCTGGGTTTCCGTGGCAAGCGGGGCTGATCCGCAAATCAGCGCTCTCAAGTGCGGGCCAAACCGTTCGCGAATTTTGCTGAAAATCAATCTCGTCCCAAGGAAAAGCCAGAGCGAATCCAATCCTTTGGTTTGATTGTCGTTTTGCCGTTCCCATGCTTTACGCGCCTTCCGGTACAGGGTCCGGCTCATGGCGTCACGTTTAGAAATGGCCTCTTCTACCCCCCGGCGCACGCGTTCGAGTAATGTCGGAACATTCATAAAGTAATGTGGTGCGGCAATACGAATTTCTTCCGCAAGTTGATTGAGGTCGGTTGAAAGAGTCAGGGTGCTTTCGCGATAAAGAGAGGAGAGCAGAAGAATCCAGGAACCTGCAAAGCTGAACGGCAGATAGTGAAAAATCCGGTCGGGTTCCTGCACGCCTTCCATGAGTTGATCTAGTCGCGCCGTGGTACAAGCGATCATATGATTGAGATTCCCCGTTGTCAGGCAAACCCCTTTGGGTTCGCCAGACGTTCCGGAGGTGTACATGATGGTGACCAAATCCTCGCCGCTACGCGCTTCGGGGCCACTCGCAACCGCGTTGCCTCTACCCGCTTTGACGGGGGCAAGTGCATCGCTGAAGAAAACGCGCGGCGGCGCATCTGGCCAAATTTGCGCAACTCCCTCACCCAACGCCGCATCCCCCACGAACAAAAGGCGTGGAGTAGAATCTCTCATCATGACCACCAGCTCAGCAGGAGCCTGCCGCGAATAGAGTGGCACAACGATCACGCCTTCGGCCATTAGTGCCAGGTCGATCGCTGCCCATTGAATGGAATTGGCACCAAGCAGGGCGCAACGATCCCCTCGATGCATGCCGCTTAGCCGAAGGTAGACGCGTGCGTTCTCCACCTGCTCCAGTAATTGCTTGCCCGTAACACTCGCGAATTCTGCTCCCCGAACTTCGCGCAAAACGACACGGTCGCCGGCCTTCTGCAGGTTCGCGAAAATATTCTCGAGAAAATTCACCATGAACTCTCAGCGCCCGGCCGCAAGCACGGACGGCGTCGCATCATACTCCTCAGCCAAGTTCTGCAAAGTTTCGTTGAGCGGCGGCAAATTATCTTCCCAACTCAGCACACCCTGCCGCAGAGGAAATTCTGGATAGGTGCGGCGAACCTCATCTTCAAGAAAAATAGCCATGCGGGACATGGCTTTGAGATTCGTTACCACGGTCCGGCCAATGCTGTCACGGATCTGGTCCGCCTCGGCGACCAGCGCTTCCATCACCTGAATCAGTCTGGGTTCAAGATCTGGATCATCGACGTTCAAAAGCAAATGCTGGTGCCCCCGTTCGCGCATCAGATTGCGAATGCGCTCGTCCATAGTGACTCCGGCAGAAACGACTCGGGCGGGCATGCAGGTAACAATGCCGTGATAGCGTGAAGAAACCATGTACGCGCACTGGCGCAGAATCGAGACCAATTGAAACATGTCGTAATCATCAGACGTGAAAATAGGAGTGCCTGGAATTTCTTTGGCGATTTCCCGGCAAGCCACAGCGTCGAGTCTTTCCATTGCAACGAGAATCGGAAACACTTTGTGTTTTTGCAAAAAGGCTTTGGTCGCCTGCGTGTATCCATGGATGTAATGCTTCAGTTTGCGATCAACGTCTGCGCCGGATTCAAAAAAATAGACGGTGCGATATTGGCTGTCTTGGTAAGCGCCGGTCGTGACGCGCGCCAGGTATTTGCCGATCGACGCACGCACGGGCCATACGAATGGATGGATAGGGCATAGCACGAGAATCGGCGTTTTCTCATCCCAACCCGCTTCGCGCAACACTTTCCCGGAATACTCCGGAGGATGCGGCTGAAAGGTCCAGGCCGTATCTGCGCCGAGTTCGTTTGGAATGCCAAGGCCGCTGAGCAATTGCTGTGACTCCAGGCTTCGCGTAATGACCAGCGATTCGTTTGTGTAGCGAGCGCACATCCATTTCAGCAAATCATCCATGTGCCCGGCGTCACCTGCATAGGCTACCGAGAGCTTATTTTCTGCCGAGGCCAGGCCCAGCGAACCGATCATCATGGTCGTCAGAGCGTTGGCAAATTTGCTCTTGAACATCGAGCCTTCGCAGGTCACTACGCCGTGATTGGCATGAACTTCGCGAAGCAGGAAAGGCGGAAACACATCCGGCAGATAAACTTGCCGAGAACCTTCGAAGTATCCTTTCGTGCAATCAAAACTCTGGGTCATAACGCTGAAATCAACGTTTTTGGCCCCCAGCACGTGACGAATCTGACGCAAAGTTTCCTGCACCCGAACATCGCTGCCCGTATTGCGAGTTCCGTTGTAGCCGGCAAAGAGCAGTTTGAGTTGTTCGCCGGGCGTCCAGCGCTTACCTAGGCCGAACATCCAACTGAAGCGCCGCAGTTCAATCATCGCGCTGACCCACGCCACTAAAAGAAAATCGGTCATACCCCTAGGCTCCCCGCAATTTTGCTGATCGAATTTTCCGGACCCGCAGGCCAGGGCTTCCCGGAGTATTTGAATTTGTTGGTGCGGCAAAATTGCAACAGGGGGTACGCGTAATCAGAAAATCTTGCCGGCGCTTCGCCCATTTCCGCGAGCACACGCGAATTATCAAACACCGTATTCCAATTCAGATACGGCCAGAACACTTTGAGCAGGGAAGCTCCGTAACCAACAGTCCCACCCCTGTATGCCAGCCAATTCACGGTCCCCGAAAATGGTCCGCCCAACCAGGGTTGATAACTGGGCTTCGACCAACCTCCTTGCTCGGCTAACGCGTCGGTTAGTTGCTTGTACGTCTCTGCGGCTGCCCCGGAAGAAAGATGATAGATCGAATGATTCGGCTTTTCGCTTTGATGAATCTTGACAATCGCGGCGGCTACGAAATTGGCGGGCACGATATCGATGCGATCCGTTGGCCGGAGGGGGAGCACGGGAAATCGAGCCAGGGTATCGAAAGCCTGCACCATATCGAACTGCGTGGTCTCTGGCCGCCGACTGTCTCCCATGACGATCGCCGGGCGAAAAATGATGTGCGGTACATCGGGGAGCAACTGATTGACCATGTGCTCGGCAAATTTCTTCGTACGCGCGTAGGGATCGTAGTCGGAACGCGCCCAATCAATCGAGGCATCTTCCGTGACCACTTCATCTTGGCGTTTGCCGGCCACCGCGACGGTCGAGACGAACGAATAACGCCGCAAGCCACGTGCGTTTTGGGCACGTCTGGCTAGCTGAATCATTTCGAGCGATCCGCGGAGATTCACGTTCAGGCATTGCTTTTCAGATTTGCGGTTCAAAGAAGCTGCACAGTGCAGGACGGAATCGGTAGAATCCACCAGTCGATGGTAGTCCCGATCGCTCAAGCCAAAGCGGTCGCTGGTCAAATCACCGCAAAAAATCCGCACGCGCGAATTCAGGTATTCTGAAAATTCCGGAAACGCAAAATGCAATTGCAGCGATTGCCACATCCGTTGGCGCGCTTCCGCATCAGAGCTTGCGCGCACGAGAACATTCAAATGATCCTGGTGTTTGGTGAAAAGTTCTGCCGCCAGGTAGCTGCCCAAATATCCCGTCGTGCCTGTCAGGAAAATAGCCATAAGACGGCGCCTATCGTGAAGCCACTGATGCCCCTTCCGGGGGAACCGACCAATTGAGCGCCCGAGGCTCCCGCGCTTCGAGCGGCCGGCCTTCCATCAACGGATAACACCAGCGCCGCAGTGCGGGTATGTGGATATTAATCCAGTAATCCCACCAGTCAATCGTTTCCGGCGAGAAGTCGAAGATCTGCCTTTCTTCAGGCGAAAGAGCAGAAGACAGTAACCGCGCATTTTCGCACTCAAACACATGCTCGTTGTGAAGGATAAACGGTTCGTAGAGTTCGATCAGTTTTTCCGCACGGCCAAGATCGCGCTCGGCCTTGGCCAGCGGCGGCTTGCTCATGTGCAGTGCGGCGGCCGTTTTATTGATACGCGAAACCACAGCTTTCTGCATCGGAATGGATAATCGCTCGTAGCGCTGCTTGGAAACCGAGATGGTCTCGAGCTTTACTTTCAACCAGTGATCGAGCCCGTTTTGCATTTTATAATGTTTGCGATGTGCCAGGCCGGTAAGCTCAATCGAGCGCCCCATGTTCACCGGATTGATGGCGGAAGTCGCCAATTGATAGAGACACGCGTTCTTGCGTTGCAGGAGAGCCGCGGCGATCAGGGTCATTCCGCGGGTAACCATGTCGACGGGAATCACATCGAGACATTTTCTTTTGTTCGAAGGCAATTGGCGAAAATTAGTCCCCAGCAAATAGGACAGCGGGCCAGAAGTGTTGATGCCTTCATTCCAGCCAGAAAAGGGCGTGCGAGTCGAGCTTTCGACAATAGAAGGGCGAACAATAGCAATGGCGAGATCCCGGCCTCGTTGTGCCAGCATCGATTCGCCTAAACTCTTGGTAAACGTATACGTATTCGGCCAGCCAAGATGAACAGCGCGTTTCATGCCGACGCGGACCAAACGATTGCGTACCCAGCGAGCTCGATTTCGCTTCAAAACTCCATCGAGTTCAGTCGGCGCAACTATTGAGGAATCGTCCGCACGGCCAAGAGCTTGTCTGCGCAAAGCCTTGGCTAATTCCGGACTCTCCGCCCGTTCTTCAATGCGCTGAACCATTTCGCGCAGCCAAGCGATTTCCCTTTCCGCATCAAAATCGGGATGGTTCGCGGGATTATAATTGTCCCGTAGTTCCTCTTGGACGCGCCCGTCGCACATTCCCACAACGTAACAAGTCGAAAGATGCATGAGTCCGGCGTGGTCACATTTACGCAAGAAATCCAGGAGATAAATTGCGGAATCGACGTTTGACAAAAGAGCATCGCGTAGATCAGGATTGAAATCTGTAAGGCCTGCGCTGTTGGCAATCACATCGAGCGACTGCATCAAACGAGTTTGCGTTTCGGGATCGAGGCCAAGCCCAGGTTGGCTGACGTCGCCTTCGACCACCTCCACTTTGTCCTGCAAGAATTGGGCAAGCCGGGCACCGTGGATTTCCTGCAGGGCATCAAAGGTTGGCGATTCTTCCACTATTTTTTCAAAGCGGCGCTGCGCGGAAGTGGTTCGATTGCGCCGGATTAGCAACGTAACTTTACGAATGTCGGGAATTTTCTCCAATAGGTCTACGAGCCATACCTTGCCGATGAAACCGGTCACACCAATCAGCAACAGATGCTTCCCTGCCAGAGATTCCCGCACAGGCAAAGAGGTCACCTGCGGAGTGCTGCTCAGCAACTCCACGGGGCGCCCTCCGGGAATTGCGGGCCGTTCGGGCAATTGAACGGCGGTCTCCAGCAACTCTGGCGTTTTTTCCCAATCCAGTTGGGAAAGCAATTTTTCCTGAGAGAGCCGTCCATTCGCTGAACCGCTAGCCAGCCACGCAAACGGGCCGCGCGGTCGAATGACCGGGTCCCTAAGGCGGCCGGTCGCTTCCCCGTCGCGAAATTCGAGGCGGTTGGCAATGAAGCCTTCGGCCGAAAAATACTCCGCCATCGGTCGAAGAATTTGCTCGAGTAGCTGCCCAACCAAGATAACGCGCTCACCATTCCGCACTGCTTCAATTAGTTTCTCCACCGATTCACGGCGCATGCGGGGTTTCAATTCATACTGAAAGTATTCTTCGCCGAGCAGTTCGAAACGGTCTTTGCTAATTCCACGCAACGCGCTATGCATAAAGCGAGTGGCGAAGGTGCGGCTGGCCAGGTAGGAGGGCGGGCGCAAGAGGGTCATCGCGATCATCGCGCTGCGGCGCAGCCAGCGCTCCAGAAAACTTTGGCTGTTCCAATTGAAAAAGGCCACGCTGCGCAACGCGCTCATTTCAAACAGCGAGCCTTCGACGCGCCAGTACGTCACCGGATGCACACGCCCGGCTTCCGTGGTATTTCGTTGGCTGGCAGATTTTGTCATTTCCCCGCTAAATGCTTGCCTCTCTGGAGTTTGGTCATTCCAGAGTTCCCTCTATCTTGCGCTTGGAATTACACCGAGCGGCTGCTCCCCAGCTGCACCCTAAGGAAAACACACGATCAAGACATGCTTGATTCTCTAAAATTATCATTCCAATGGACCTATCGCAAGACACTTAGCGAGGGAGGGGCCGGTTAAACGCCCCAGCCATATTTTTCGGCGTGTTCGAAGGTGCGCTGCATCTCCTGATTCAGAATTTCCAGGAAAGAGGAGGTCGAAACGGTCTTGCTGCCCGCTTCGGCGAGGTCCGTGGTGCGATATCCGGCACCCAGAACGCGGGCAATAGATTGTTCCACCCAGTCCGCTTCAAGACCCAAGCCAAACGTGTCACGAAGCATCATCGTGGCACTAAGAATCGAGCCGATCGGATTGGCCATGTCTTTGCCAGCGAGAGTTGGCGCGGAACCATGAATCGGTTCGAACAGTGGCGCGCTCGAACCAAAACTGGCGGAAGGGATCAGGCCGATAGAGCCGACCAGCGCCGCAGCCTCATCGCTTAATATATCGCCAAACATGTTGGTGCTGAGGATGACGTCAAACTGAGTAGGCCGCAAACTAAGCTGCATCGCCGCGTTGTCCACGTACATATGCTCAAGTTTCACGTTGGGATAGACCGTGCCCATCGCCCCTACCGTGCGCCGCCAGAGCTGTGAACTGGTCAGGACGTTGGCCTTATCGACGGAACACAATTTGCGAGAGCGGGCGTCGGCGCGAGCAAACGCAAAGGTAGCGATACGCTCGATTTCGGGAGTGGAATAAGACTCCGTATCAAACGCTCGCTCAACGCCATTCTCTTTGACGATGCCCCGTTCGCCAAAATACATCCCACCAGCCAGTTCCCGCACAATTTCGATATCGAGCTCGCCAATCAGGTCCGCTCGCAGGGGTGAAATGCCGCGCAACGGTTCGATCAACTTGACCGGTCGCAAATTCACATACAATCCCAATCCCTTGCGCAAGCCAAGGAGGCCGGTCTCCGGGCGTTTGCCAACCGGCAGCGAGTCCCACTTAGGTCCGCCTACTGCCCCAAGAAAAACAGCGTCCGCTTTGCGGCAGGCATCGAGCGTTTCATTCGGGAGAGGAGTTCCAGTCTTATCGATCGCAGCGCCACCGATAGGCATCTCGATCATTTCAAACTGGTGTTGGAATTCACGTGCGCATTCCTGCAGCACGCTGGCTGCCGCCTTGGTGACTTCTGGACCGATGCCGTCGCCGGGCAAGAGAACAATTTTCTTCTTGAGCTTCATAGCCTGGTTTCCGTCGTGTCAAAACTCGTGCTGCAAAAGTCGTTTGCCCGATCAGGCCACGGGGGCAGCGCCTGTGGCTAACGGAATGATTTTGCGGCGGATGACTTCATGGGCGATGGCCATCACATCGCGGGCGCGAACATCCTTGGACTCATCCGCAAAAGTGGTCACTCGAGCATAACACTCTGCCAACTCCGCATCATTTGGTTCGTAGCCCAGTTCCTTCAGAGTCTGACGCAGTGCATTGCGGCCAGAGTGCTTGCCAAGCACCAGCGAACGGGCGGGCACGCCCACCGCTTCCGGCGAAATGATCTCGTACGTCAATGGATTCTTGAGGATGCCGTCTTGGTGAATGCCGGCTTCGTGCGCAAAAGCATTTGCGCCGACAACCGCTTTGTTGGGAGCCACATGCGCGCCGGTAATTTCCGCTAGCATCCGGCTGGATTTATAAAGTTCGTTCAGCTTCAAGTTCGTGGCGACGCCAAAACTCTCTTTGCGGACGGCAAGTGCAACCGCTACCTCTTCGAGCGCCGCATTTCCCGCGCGTTCGCCAATGCCGTTCACCGTGCATTCGATCTGCCGCACGCCCGCACGAACCGCGGCAAGTGAATTCGCTACCGCCAAACCCAAATCATCATGGCAGTGGGCGCTCAGGGTGATGTGCTGAGGATCGCCCAAATGCTCCCGGACTTTGCGGAACATCGCGCCATATTCCTCCGGGACCGAATAGCCAACCGTATCCGGCAAATTCAAAATGGTTGCGCCATGGTCCACTGCAACCTGGCAAGCCTTGCACAGATACTCGATATCGGTGCGACCGGCATCTTCGGCGGAAAACTCCACTTCGTCGACAAAGCTGCACGCGAGCTTGATCATCGAACCAATCGCTTCCAGAGCCTGGTCGCGACTCATGTGCAGCTTGGCCTCTAAATGCAGGTCCGAAGTAGCCAGAAAAACGTGCATGCGCTTGTATCTGGCAGGCTTCAGTGCTTCGGCTGCGGCCAGAATATCGTCTTTTCGCGCCCGCGCCAGGGCCGCGATGGGGACTTCTCTAACCTCTTTGGCGACGGCAATCACCGCTTCCAAATCTCCCCGGGAAGCAATGGGAAAGCCGGCTTCAATGATGTCCACGCCTAGTGCGGCAAGCTGGTGGGCCATGCGGATCTTCTCCTTGGTGTTCATGGAGAAGCCGGGCGACTGTTCCCCGTCGCGAAGGGTGGTGTCGAAGATACGAACGTGACTCATGGAACCCCCAATGCTGATCCTCCCAGTAACGCACGTTGCCAGTCTCTAGTCCAATTTATATTCATTCTCTAAATCATAATACTGACTTATACTACGGAAAAACCCGGAAGGGCCTCCGTAGAGGCTATATAGGTGACCGAGCCGGGCAAGTGCTGAAGATCCCGAGGCGGCTCCCGATAAGGATTGCTTATGGATTTAAGCGAGTTACAAGTTTTTCTAACCGTAGCCAGGGAGGGCAGTTTTTCTCGGGCCGCCGAGCGGCTTTACCGGACTCAGCCGGCGGTCAGCCTGGCGATTCGCAAGTTAGAGGATTCCTTAGGGCAACCCCTGTTCGTTCGCGGCGCAAGGCCGGTCCGCATGACCGACGCGGGAACGTTGCTTCGCGATTACGCTGAGCGCTTGCTGAATCTGCGCGACGAGGTCAAGAAAGGCTTGTTGGAACTGCAAGGGTTAAAACGGGGCGAGCTTTCTCTCGGCGTGAATGAAAGTTCCATCCATGCACTGCTGCCTGCCCTAGCCAAATACCGCGAAGTTCACCCCGGTGTGCAGGTTCGCTTGCATCGTATGTTCTCGCGCGACATTCCCCATGAAGTAGTGAATTACCGGCTGGATCTCGGCGCGGTTTCGTTCGTTCCAAGAGAAACACAGCTGCAAGCTACGGAAATCTTGAAAGATGAGTTGACTCTGGTTGTCCCGCCAAAACACGCGCTGGCACGGCGCAAGGAAGTGGACATAGAAGAGTTGGGCAAGGAGAATTTCATCGCACATATTGTGGAATCGCCTTTCCGGCGCAAGGTAATCGAGCTGTTTAGCCGCCATCGCACGCCTCTCAATATGCCGATCGAAATGCCTACGATTGAAAGCATCAAGCGTTTCGTGCAAATGGGCATGGGCTTGGCCATCGTGCCGCGAATGTGCGTAACGTGGGAAGTCGAGCATGGCTGGCTGAAAGAAATCAAGCTGCGGCAACTGAATATTCCGCGCCATCTTTATATCGTCGCGCGGCGCGGCGCTCGTCTACCTCACGCGGCGGCGGAGTTTATGCGCATGTTGAAAGACGTGCCGTAGCCCCCTGGCCCACAGAGGGAAACGCTCGCTCTCGGTGCACCCTTTCGACTATCCTTCCTAAATCCGGCCTTGCCGGTTCCCAAGATGAGCGTCCTTGCCATCCTGTTGTTCGGTTTCGTGCTAGGCATGCGGCACGCTACCGATCCTGACCATGTCATCGCCATTTCAACGATTGTGAGCCGCGAGCAGTCCTTGTCAAAGGCCGCCATGGTTGGCGCATTCTGGGGGCTTGGCCATACCGTAACGATCTTGTTTGTTGGGGCCTCGATCATTCTGTTTGATCTAACCATTCCCCCTCGCGTCGGCCTCACCATGGAATTTTGCGTGGGATTGATGCTCGTTCTCCTGGGCGTACTGAACTTGACTGGTATCACGAAGTGTTTCAGCGAAAAATTTTCCCCAGCTCATCCAGAAGTTACCGGCGAGCACGCCCACCTACATAAACACAATGCCCACCTGCATTATCATTGGCATTCGCATCAACCTGCTGAACAACACCACAGGGAATCACTGAGTCCGCTCGACTGGATGCGTTCGCCATTTTCCAATCTGGGATTGTTCCATTCGATGCGTCCGTTCCTGATCGGCATTGTCCACGGACTTGCGGGCTCTGCTGCCGTCGCGCTCTTGGTTCTGGCAACCATCCGGAATCCTCGTTGGGCGGTTATCTATCTGCTGATTTTTGGGGTGGGGACGATTGCCGGGATGGTACTGATTACGATGGCAATGTCGTTGCCTTTTTCCTACGCGGGCACACGGTTCGGATGGCTCAACCGCGGGTTGGTTACAGGCTCTGGAATTTTGAGTCTGGCCTTCGGGCTCTTCCTGACCTACCACATCGGAATCGTGGATGGCTTATTCACGAACCATCCGAACTGGACTCCGCATTGACCTCCACCCCCGACAGGTCCGGGCCTAAGCGGGGAAAAATCCGCGGGGTTTCCAAGATCCGGGGCTTTCTGGCCCGAGTGGTGATCCCCAGAAGGGGATTGCCTATGGCTTCTTTGCGATTGCTTCTTCCAACGTTTTATGGATCGGCAAATAGCTTTGCAAACCGGCCACGGTTACCACGGCGCTGCTCTGCGGTGATAAAGCTGCGAGCGCAAACGTTGCGCCATTGCTCCGCCGGCTGACAAACAACGAAACCAACGACCCCACTCCAGCCGAATCGAGATAGGTAACCCCGCTAAAATCAAGAATCATGTGCGGGGCGGCATCAGCTCTCAGCTTCTGAACGGCTTCAGAGACAGTTTCCAGGCTGAACTTACCCTTCGGTTGATAAATAGAAACGGTTTCCGTGCTGCCCGGTGCTTTACCGAGATCAAGTCTGAATACTTGCATAAGTGCTCAAGCGTAGCGAAACGGAGGAGAACCTACATTAACGAATGTTAACATTTCTTTTACAATCCTCCCCGAAGGGGGCTTATGGTTTGTACGTCACGCGATAAACCACACCAGCGCCGTCGTCACTAACCAGTAAGGCGCCATCCTGGGCAACCGCGACTCCCACCGGGCGACCGTTCACATTCTTTCCCAAGGGATCGGTCACCAGCCCTGTTAGGAACGGAACAGGGTCCACTGCGGCTTGACCATCTTTAAAGCCGACAAAGACTACTTGGTAACCAACGCGAGGCTTGCGATTCCAAGAACCGTGCTCGGCAAGGAAGACTCCGCCGCGATAGGCCTCCGGGAATTCGTTGCCGGTATAAAATGCAAATTGCAACGGAGCGACGTGAGCGCCCAGCAGCACGTCTGGAATGGCTGCCTTGGCAACTAAATCCGGTCTTTGCGGCTTAACTCGCGGATCGACGTTGCCGCCGATGTAGCTGTACGGCCAGCCAAAAAATTCTCCGTCTTTCACTCGCGTCAAATAATCTGGCGGAAGATCGTTTCCCAATTCATCGCGTTCATTCACGGCCGCCCAAACTTCGCCGGTGCGAGGTTCCACGGCCAAGCCGACTGCATTGCGAAGGCCAGTCGCGTACAGTCGGGCATTCTTTCCATCCGCATCGGCGATCAGAATTGCCGCGCGACGATCGTCTTTTTCAATATCGATGTTTGATGACGATCCAACGCTCACAAATAGCTTCTTCCCGTCGGCACTGAACGCTACGGTACGAGTGAAGTGACCGCCGGCCGGAGGAAGATCAAGAATGTGTTCCGCTTCGCCGATTCGCTTTGAAGTCCTCTGGTCATAGCGGTAGCGCACAACTTCGCCGGTGTTGCCCACGTAGACATAGTCCTCGTGGAACGCGATTCCAAACGGCCGGTTCAGCTTGTCGATAAAAACTTCATACTGCTGAGCGCCACCAGTGTTTTGAGGATCACGAAGAATAATGATCCGGGAAGCACCCGTCTCTGCAAGAAAGAGATCACCGTTCGGAGCCACGGCCAGGAAGCGCGGGCCCTTTAAATCCTTAGCAAAAATATTTACTTGAAAGCCCGGCGGCACCTTTGGCAAAAATCCCTCGGGCGGTTTGGTTTCCGATGGGCCATTACCGAAAGACTTGGTGGCGAAAGGAGCAGGTAAATCAGGCTTACTTCCGTGCGTAACCTGAGCCGGGGCGGGCAAAGAAAGAACAGCAGCGGCGGTCAGAAGAAAAGTAAGCGTGCATTTGGTTTGCATCGAGTTTTTCCGAGTACGACCTTCCCTGCTAGGATGCTTCAGAGATTGATCTGGTTTAATCCGCCTAGAGCGAGCGTTTGGCCGAAATTGCCCGCCTAGCGGTTGTTCTTCCGGGTAACCTTCCTTAAGTCCTTGCCCGGCGTTTTGCTCGAGCGAAGGCCCAAAAGAGCTAAGCATTCAGCGAAGAATTCATTTGGAACCAAGCCATGCGCATGGAGATTGTCCCAAACTCGATACCTTCGTAGGGGTACGTTACGCTGTCTCGCTCATCCGTGCAGCCCAGGCAATAAAGGAGGGGGGCGTAGTGCTCTAGCGTCGGGTGAGCGTTTGCAAGCAGCGATTCACCCCACTTGTCGGGCGAGCTGAGCGCGGAAATGTCCCGGTTCTCAATTGCCTGCTTCACTCTGCCGTCAAACTCCAGCGCCCACGGGTAAGCGGCATCAGACATTTGCCAATTGATCTGGTGGAGATTGTGGACGAGGTTGCCGCTACCAAGAATCAATACACCTTGATCCCGTAAATGCAGCAGCTCCCTGCCCAACGCCACGTGCTCCGGTAAGGTTCGGCCATGGTCAAGACTAACTTGGAAAACCGGGATGTTTGCCTCGGGGTAGAGGTGCCGCAACACGCTCCAGGTTCCGTGATCGAATCCCCAGCGGTGATCGGCGACTAAGTGATGCTCAAACGCCAGTCGCTTGGCTTCGTCCGGTGCTCCGGGGGCGGGATAGTTCACTTGATAGAGTGGTTTCGCGAAGCCGTAAAAATCGTGAATTGTTTTCGGCTGGCCGGCGGTAAGCACGTGGCATCCGGAAGTTACCCAATGCGCGGAAACCACACAAACCGACTTCGGTACGGGCAACGATTGAGCCAAGTTACGCAACGTTTTCGTATAGGAATTCTCTTCAATTGCGTTCATCGGAGAACCGTGGCCGACAAATAAAACAGGCATTCTCATCAGGAGCCCCTCTGCCACAGGCTGGCTCGAGCGAGCCAGAGTGTCATCCGTACCAATAGACAGCTGTTACCAGAGCGACGATGAATCCACAAAATCAATTGATGCATCAAACCATCAGTATAAGCGAACTCTCATTAGAGCGCAGGGGGGAATTGGATGCGAATCGTCCTTCGAATGCTTTTGGCAACCCTTGCCGCGAGCGGACTGCTGGGGTTCTGTTGGCCAGGGTTGAATGCCGGAACCCCGCGCGCCACCGCTTTCCCTAGGCCAGCCGTTGATGAATTGATGTCCACAGTCAAGGGTCACCGACAAACAGCTGTCCTTTCGGGGGGTTGCTTCTGGGGAGTCCAAGCGGTCTTCCAGCACACCAGAGGAGTGCTTTCCGCCACATCCGGTTACGCAGGCGGGGAGGCGTCAAGCGCCCACTACGAGCAAGTGGGCTATGGGAATACCGGACACGCCGAAAGCGTGCAGATTGTCTACGAGCCATCCGAGATCACCTATGGGCAGATTCTGATGATATTTTTCTCGGTGGCTCACAACCCGACGGAATTGAACAAACAAGGACCTGACTGGGGATCGCAATATCGATCCTCGATATTTTATGTGGATGAAGAACAAGAGAAAATCGCCAATACCTACATTGCCCAACTGGATGCCGCGAAAGTTTACACCCAAAAAATCGTGACCCAGGTGGTTCCGCTCAAGGGATTCTATGCAGCAGAATCCTATCATCAGGACTATGTGAAGCATCATCCCGATACGCCCTACATCAAGATCAATGACCTACCCAAACTTGCGGAGCTCAAAAAGCAGTACCCCGAACTGTACCGAGAAAATGGAATTTCCCCTTTCTAAACTGGGTTCACCGCGTTTGTCTGCGCTCCGATGCGCTCCGAATTTACAATTATGCTATAGCTATTCTGACTCTTGACTGGCCACCCACACAGGCGTATTAAGGTAAGCTCACGCGCAGCGATTTTCGGTCTCTCGCCGGATCCCCTACCCACTGCGCAAAAATCCGAACTGAAATGAGGAGGAACCATGTGTCCAGTCCGTGCAATCCCCGAGGGTTTTCACAGCATTACCCCGTCGATCGTCTGTAAAGGTGCGGCTCGCGCGATTGATTTTTATCAACAAGTCTTTGATGCAAAGGTAGTTTCGCGTATGGACATGCCTGGAAATTTGGTTGGCCATGCCGATCTGCTGATCGGAGATTCGCACTTGATGCTAAGCGATGAATTTCCCGGCATGGCCACCGCGCCGACGCCGAATTCACCAACTTCCTATAATCTTTTTGTTTATAGCGAAAACGTGGACCAGCTCTTTGACCGCGCAGTCAAGGCCGGGTGCAAGGTTGAAATGCCGCTAAACAATCAGTTCTGGGGCGACCGCTACGGGAAAGTACGCGATCCGTTCGGGCATCAGTGGGGTTTGGCGCAACATGTCGAAGACGTCGCTCCGGAAGAGATGAGTAAGCGCTCGGCGGAGTGGGTCGCGCAGATGAGCAAGGCAGCAGGAAAGAGCTAGCCAGAATCAACCGGACCAGGGGCCGCGATGGCCAACCGATCGCGGCCTTTCCTCTGAGCAGATTGGCCACCGCAAATCGCTTGTGCGGGTTTTTTGCTCGATCGCTCCTTCCTTATCCCTATGCTGTGCAGCTGGCCGGCCAAGGGCAAGAATTCAGCGGAGAACCTACCGAATCTCCTGCCGTGCAGACTCTCGGCCATAGCCTTTGTCCTCGAGCGCATGCGGAGGGCGTTTTGGAAGTTTCGTACACCGTGCGTATCTGCTCTGCTTACTTCGAGGGGGGGATGTAAGCCGCTGCCGGAGTGAAGAACTCCACGTCCTTCAGGTCGGTCTTCACTTTGACCGACTGATACTTCCCCTTGTTTCCGCCGCTCGCTGCGAAGGATAGCAAATACTGATTGCCAAGGTGCTGAGTGATTTCATCAAGATAGGGCTTCAATGAAACTGGTGCCTGGGTCCCCAGGAAGTAGGATTCCGCACCAGAGTCTTCTGCGAGCTTATCGAGATTGTTCTGGCCGTTTGTCGTCAGATAAAAACTCCTGCCGCGATGTCCGGAACTTGGATAGTAAATGCTCCACACGTTTGTGTTCTGGCGCTCCGCGCGTTGAATGAGAGGATCTAGGTCAGGACTGAAGGTACCAAATCCGGTTCCCCGAAAATAATCGATGCCCGAAGAGATCAAAATAACCGAGCGGCGGAGACCCGTTTCTGGCCAACGCTTCAGCATATCCATGGTGCCGAGGTAGGGACTTGATCCGAGGGCACTGATCCCCAGAGGAATGCGCAATGCCTTGGTGACCAGTTCATGGTTATCCGTGAAATCCTGCGCGACCATCGTGGTGTTGTTCCGGATGTAGCCGAGGGCTACATAGGTCGTGGGTGGTTGTGCCAGGATGAATTCTCTCAGGTAATCCCACTGGCCACCCGCTGCATTCTCTATGGAGTCGTCTATTAAGATAGCCAGATAAAGTTTGTCGCCCTTTTTCCATTCACCAATTTGCTTGCGATCTTTACCGCTAAACAACTGAACATCGTCAAGGGCGATCGGAGGGGCGGGAGCGTCCTTCTTGCCGACTACCGTGACTGTAAACGTGGCCATAGCCGAACCGGCCGCGCTTGCGCCCGCAGGCGTAGCTTTTTGCTGAGTGTGGGTAGAACCCACGGAAATCAGCAGCAGCGTCCCGAGCAATGTTCCGAGCTTGAAGGGGAGGTGATTTCGATTCATTTCGCTTTCTCCTTTTCTGCCTTGTAAGATGCTCTGATCTGTCCAAGCGCATATACCGAGAATTCGGACTGGACGTCAGCGTTGAAGTTTTGTTCCGGGCAACAGGTCTCTTCCCCGCGGTGAGCATCGTAACTCATTCCACAATTGCCCGCAGCCAGTTTCACGCCCAAAAGCCTGGTCGGCTAGCCTATTTATGGGATGATCGAAGCGATCCAAATGGTCGAACCGTCGGAGGCAAATCGGCCGCAGGAACTGCGGTCCGTTGCAGCCCAAACGTGGATCTACGGCCCGTGGATTGATCTTGTCGTGGGCTGTGGGGCGTGGTCCGCTCCTCTGCTTCTAGTAACCGCCTACGTTTCCGGTGCACAGGCTTCCCACTGGTCGTTTGCCTTTTACTTCCTGGCATTGCTGTTCAATTATCCGCATTTCATGGCCACGGTTTATCGCGCGTATCACTCCTATAGCGAATTTACAAAATACAAAATCTTTACCGTCCACATTGCCCTTCTGCTGGCTTTAGGCGGGTTGGTGGCCCATCTCTGGTCCCCGCTCCTTCCGTGGATATTTACGCTCTACATTTGCTGGAGCCCCTGGCATTACACTGGCCAAAATTTCGGTCTGTTGATGATGTTTGCCCGGCGTGCCGGACTAGAACCCACCGAAAACGAGCGGCAAGCATTGCATATGGCCTTCGTCGCTTCCTTTCTCCTGCTGATGCTCGGCTTTCAAACTGGGGCTTCCGCGGACCCGTACATCCTGTCTCTGGCGCTGCCCGTAAAATTCACCTTGCCTGCGCGCGCCGCTCTCGCGGCGTTGTTCCTTGGCAGCAGCGGCTGGGCGCTTATTTCTTTGGCGCGCCGTAATTGCTTTAAAGCCCTGTTGCCGACAGCCACCCTTGTCACGACGCAATTTCTATGGTTCCTTCTGCCGGCTCTGATTGAACTCCTCAGCGGGAAAGAAGTACCCCAAACCCGTTACTCGAGCGGCATTCTGGCCGTCCTCCATTCGGCGCAATATCTTTGGATTACCAGCTATTTTCAAAAGAAAGAAGCATTGGCTACCGGAAAATCTTCCTGGAGTTTCCCGAAGTATCTGCTGATTTTGGTTGCCGGTGGAATCGCCCTGTTCGTTCCCGGCCCGTGGATCGCCAGCCGGGTGCTTCATGCAAATTTCGCCACCAGTTTCTTGACCTTTACCGCGTTGGTGAATCTGCATCATTTTCTTCTGGATGGGGCGATCTGGAAACTTCGTGATTCGCGCATCGCTTCGCTCCTCCTTCATCAACACGAGGGCCGGGAAGAAGTCGCAAACGATTCTCAACAAGGGTTTATTGCCACGGCCCGATGGGTGGCGGGGCCGAGTTTTTACGCCAGAATCATCCGCATTGCCACTGCCATTCTCTTGCTCGTTTGGGGCGGGTTTGATCAACTCCGTTTTTATTGGGCTAATGTTCCGGGAACGATTTCATCGCTGGAGCGCGCGGTGCGGCTCAATCCCAATGACAGTACGGCACAGATGCGACTAGCCAAGGCTGCCGACACCGCCGGCGACCGTGCGGTCGCACTGAGAGCGCTTAAGACTGCTGCAGAGTTGGATCGCGACAAGGTATCGACGCAAGAGGCCTACGCGCGCGCCTTAATTGCCGACGGACGTGATCAAGAAGCCTACGATTTGTATCAGAAAGTGTTGGCCCGGCATCCGCAAAACGTCGACGCCTTGGTGAACTATGGATTATTGGCCCAAGGGCTCGGTCACGGAGCAGAAGCGATCGATTCGTGGCAACGTGCCGTTGACCTGGATGCGAGTCAGACAAACGCACAACTTTATCTGGCGCAGTCTCTTGAGCAACGCGGTGAATTGCAGGCTGCCGCCCGCCACTATCGAGTTTACTTACAAACCGTGAGCGCGCACCCGAGTGAGCATACTGGCGAAGGCCAAGTGGTCATCTCCGCTTTGATGAAAGTTGCCGACGCCGATGCCGCAGTCAAGCGGAACAAATACGCCTTAGAGGGTTACCGCGCCGCGGAAAAGTTTGCCGCAAAGATCGGCAAGCATAATCTGCAAAGCCTCGCGATGGTTCATGCAGCAGGTGTAGAAGAGCAAATGGGGATGCCCGGAGACGCCGCCGCTTCCTATCAGCAAGCGGTGGTTCTCGATGAAGCGGAAAATGAGCCACGGGCCACGGCTAGTGATTGGTTTAGCTATGCGCAATTTCTGCGCAGGCAAAAACAGCCGGAGCGTTTGGTTTGTGCTTGTCTCTACCGGGCCGAGGACCTTCTGAACACAACTCCCGGGGAAGCACTTGCCACGATCGTTGCTGCGCGCAAGCAAAGTACCGGCCGATTGGGCGCTCAAGGAAACACGGTGCCGGCCAATCTTGCGAAGCTACTTAGAGAAGCCTTGTCGCTCCCGGCCTCGGCTTTCTCCATTCGGCGTCCGTCCGTCGTAGCCGCAAAAGCATCCAGCCAGTAGATTCCGGCCGCAGTTGGTCTACAATGACCGTTGTTGCCGGATAGGAATTCATCGAGGTGAAATCGATGAAGCAAGACCCATCGCGTAGAAAATTCCTGGAAAAGCTCGGTGTGAGTTCGGCCGCTAGTCTCGGCTTGTCGATCCTTCCTGAATTTGCTCACAGCCAACCGCTTGGTCCCCGTTCGCTGCCTAGCCGCACTTTGGGCCGGACTGGGGCCCAAGTTTCCATTCTGGCATTTGGCTGCGGCAGCCGTTTTCTGATGTACCAAGAGGAAGCGAAAGCCCTCGCGGTTCTAAACCACGCGATCGATCAAGGAATCACCTATCTGGACACCGCGTATTCCTACGGCGACGGCAAAAGCGAAACGCGCGTCGGCAAAGTCATGGCCACACGGCGCAAGGAAGTATGGTTGGCGACGAAAATCCCGGACCGCACCCGGGATGCCTTTCTACTCCGATTGGAAGCCAGCCTGAAACGGCTGCAGGTAAGTCAAGTCGATCTCGTTCATATTCACGGTTTAGCAAAAGCTGACGACCTCGCGGCAATCGAGGCGCCCGACGGTGCGATGAAGGGTTTGCTGGAGGCTCGCGAACAGAAAATGGCCCGCTTTATCGGAATGACCAGTCACACGAGCGGTGAGGTCCTGGCCCAGGCCATTGAACACCACGATCTCGACTGCGTTCAAATGGCACTGAATGCCTCAGAGAACGGGAGGTTTGAAGAGTTGGCACTGCCTGCGGCTATGAAGAAAAGCATGGGAATCATTGCCATGAAAGTGACTGGCCAGGAGTTTCTCTTGGGAACCGGTCTGGGAAAAACGAATATGGATGCCTTGCTCCACTATTCAATGAGTTTACCAGTTAGCACGGCGGTCGTGGGAATGCCAAAAGTAGAAATGCTAGACTACAACGTTGCGGTGGCACGAAATTTCGCTCACCTAAACCAATGGGAGATGCAGCAACTTCGAGAGATGCTCAGCCCCTCGCGAACCGGTCTGGAAAAGAGATTAGTTGGCCATCTCGATGGCCCAACCGCAAACGCGGAATTGTTTTCCGTTTAGAGTGGCGCTCAATCGATTTAACTCTTAAACCGGCTGTCGTTCTTTCCACAATTTGGTCTAGAATATGCCCGCGGATACCCTTCGACCGCAATCGCTCCTCATTTGGAGGCATACCTGCCGATGGCGCTGATGCGCTCGATGCTTCTTGCTGCCTCGCAAAACACTTGGTTGCGCGAGCACGCCGTACATTATCCATTTGTCAGGCGGACCGTCTCACGCTTTATGCCCGGAGAAACGGTAGAAGCGGCCTTAGTCGCAGCGCAGAGTTTGGCGCAAAAGAATATTGGCAGTGTATTTACCCATCTTGGCGAAAACGTTGCGGACCGCGATGAAGCTCGCCAGGTCGCTGAGCATTACGTCAGCGTGATCGAACAGATTCGCGGGCTGCGCATGTCCACCGAGGTTTCGGTAAAACTCACTCAGCTTGGCTTGGATCTATCTCCGGAACTCTGTGCGGGACACCTCGACACTATCATTCGAGCCGAGAGATCGACCTCCACGGTTTGGGTCGATATGGAATCTAGCCAGTACGTTGATGCCACCCTCGCCTTGTATCAGCAAGCGCTAAGGAAACATCCAAACGTGGGAATCTGCCTGCAAGCGTATCTGTACCGCACAAAAAAAGATCTGGAAGACCTGTTACCGCTCTGTCCTTCCATCCGCTTGGTCAAGGGCGCCTACAAAGAACCCGCGAATGTCGCCTTTCCTGAAAAAACAAAAGTAGACGAAAACTACTTCACGCTGGCACAACAACTCTTGTCTCTAAGAGCGGCCCGCACCTGCCCCCGCGCAGCGTTTGGCACACACGATATCCCCTTGATCGGTCGCCTCAAGGCGTATGGCGAGCAGCAAGGAGTTCCGACCTGCGATCTTGAAATACAGATGCTTTACGGGATACAGCGTGCCGAACAGGAGCGCCTTGCCAAGGAAGGCAGCCGCTCCGTTGTTCTAATTGCTTATGGAAATTACTGGTATCCCTGGTTTGTTCGGCGCCTCGCCGAACGTCCTGCAAATTTGTGGTTCATGCTTCGCAATGTTTTTGCTTCCTAGCTTTCTCGAGGAGGAGTTCGATGCGCAAACGATTGGCCTTGTTGGCGGTATTACTTTCCGGGGTTTCCTTGCTCTGGGCCCGCGCGCCGGAATCTGGATGGAAACAACTTTTTAACGGCAAAGATCTGACGGGCTGGAAGCATGTGGGGCCGGGATATATGACCGTCGAAGATGGAGAGATTCACACCCACGGTGGCATGGGACTGCTCTACTGGACTGGGGGAAAAGTCGGTCATTGCAAGATAAAAGTGGTTTTCCGCATGCGCGATCACAACGATAATTCCGGCGTTTTCATCCGCATCCCCATTGAGCCGCGCGAAGAATGGATGCCGGTGAACTACGGCTATGAAGTCCAGATCGATAACGAGCCGGAAAAATCGAACGAAGACGAATATCACATCACCGGCACACTCTATTCACTGACAAAGCCGCTCGCAAAACCGACGAAGCCCGGCCCCGAATGGAACACCATGATCATCACCATCGACGGCCCGCACACGGTCGTAGAAATCAATGGGGTGAAAGTGACTGACTATATGGAAGGTCAGCCCGTTCCCGAGCGCAAATTCGATTTCGAGCCGCAGCGTGGTACGCGTCCGAATGAAGGCTGGATGGGTTTGCAAAATCATAGCGACAACGACGTCGTATTCTTCAAAGAAGTTAGCGTTCAGCCTTTGCCTTAGCAAAATAGTGGAAATAGAAAAGCTCGGGAGGAATCATGAAAAAGCATGGAATGAGCCGGCGCGCATTCTTGCAAAACAGTGCTGGTACCACCGGCGCCTGGATGGCCGCAAACACGATTCTGTTGAAGCGTGAGCGAATTCCTTACGGGTGGGAAGTGGCCACACCGCCCAGCGACAAAATCCGCTTCGGCATTATCGGTGTCGGCATGCAAGGCTCGGGACTGCTGGCTACGTCCGTCTCCCTCCCCGGCGTCGAATGTGTGGCCGCTTGCGATCTTTGGGATGGCCGGCAGACTCTAGCGAAAGAAATTGCCGGAGCAAAAATTAAGACAACGCGAAAATATAAGGAACTACTTGACGATCAGAGTATCGATTGCATCATCGCAGCAGTCCCCGATCACTGGCACAAACAAGTCCTCGTCGATACCGTCGGCGCCGGAAAAGACATTTATTGCGAAAAACCGATGTCGCACAGTCCGGCCGAAGGAATCGAAATGGTAAATGCGGCGAAGCAGAGCGGCCGCATCGTCCAAATCGGTTCGCAACGCGTCAGCTCGGTCATTTGTGCAAAAGCGAAGGAACTTCTGGCCAGCGGAATCATTGGAGACATGACACTCATCGAGGGTACCTACGGGCGCAATGATCCGAACGGCGCTTGGGTTTATCCTCTACCGGAGGATCTTTCCACCGAAACATTGGATTGGGTCAGCTGGCAAGGCACTGTGCCTCAGCGCCCCTTTGACCCGAAACTGTTTGCTCGCTGGCGCTGCTGGAAGGAGTACGGCACCGGTGTCGCCGGTGATCTTCTCGTGCATCTGGTCAGCGGAATGAACTTCATGATGGGTTGGAATGAGCCGCCCTTGCGCGCTGCTTCCTTCGGAGCCATTTTGCGCTTCCCTGACGGGCGCAACATGCCAGACGTGCAGCCAACCTTATATCAATACGGAAAATATCCCGTGTACATGCGGCTAAATCTCGGTTGCGAAATGCCCGAGACCTATCGCTTCCAAGGCTCAAAGGGGTATCTCGAAGTCACCGAAACTGTCTTGACCTATTCGCCGCAAACCGGAGAAGACAGCAGTACCAGTTATTATGCAGCGAGCTTTCCCCGCGCCATGCGCGACAGATACGAAAAGAAGTGGCACGAGGAGCACGACCCGGCTCCCGGGAAAGAACCGCTGCTCGATGGCTTCATCTACCGGGGTGATTCCTGGGACGATCTGCGGCCTCACCTCTGGAATTATTTCCAGGCAGTGCGCACTCGCAAAGCAGTTACCGAAGATGTCGTTTTCGGCCACAACGCGGCTCTGGCTTGCCACATGGCCAATCAATCCTACTTCCGCGGCACACAGGTGAGCTGGGACGCAGCGAGCGGGCAAATCAAGGGCTGAGCCCCACTAGATGCAAATCGGAAAGGGACTTGCGAAGGTCACAGGTCCCTTTTCTTATTACTTGACGCGGTGAAACTCCACGAAGTCGCGCCCCTTGTAAAGACGATACGCACCCGCCTCGCCAGCCACCACTTGCAGTGGCACGGGGTGCTTGATCTCCGAGTCTTTTTTCGACGAAGCCTGGAGCAAGTCGTTCCCGCCTAAATCCATCACCACAAACTTGTCCGCATCGAGAAATCCGACGCCATACGCTCCCGGCTTCAGGGTTTGCCCGCCAATTTCCAAAGTAAGTTCCGTGAGGAAGTACCCTTGATACTTTTCGCGAATCCCCGAAGAGTAACCAGAATTGTCAACTAGCCCGGCCAAAACCAAGAAACCGTCAGGATAGCGCACGCCTGCGGTGTTGCGGGCTTGGACCGGGGCGACCTGCCCGTGAAAGAAAACCTTATCGGGAAAGAGTTTGTTGCCAACTACCGCTGCCGTTAGTACGGATTCTTTTGCCGGTGCATCGGAAGCCATCTGCGATTGCGCGGCGACTCCAGTGAACAAAAACAGACCCAGTAGTGCAAGTGACGCCAGTTGGCGCGGCGATTTCATGAAAGTCTCCTTGATTGATTAGGTTTGAGCGATCTAGGGATTGTACTCCATTCTCCGGGAACTACCGAACTCTGGTCTCCTCGATTCGGGCATATTTCGGTACCGGCGGCCATCGAACCAAAAATCTGATGGTCCGAAACACAAAATTCAAAGCTTGGCTTAACAAGATACTTATGACTCTACCGCCAAGATCAAAGAGGAAGAAACGAGGCTCCCGGTTTCATGAAAAAGGCTATCGCTCCGACTCTGGAAATTCGCATCTTCCTATTGCTGATCGCCTTCGCTTGTAGGCCTCTGGCTTTGGTTGCACAAACTCCCCTGGGAGACGGCCCCACAGCATCGACGACGCTAACCGATCAGTATCCGGCCACTAAGACTACTGCCGCGGATCCGGCAGGCGAAGTCACAAAAACGAACAAAGATTCCGGCGGGTTTTTCTCGCGATTCGGCAAAGCCTATTGGAAAGATTGGACCGGTACTGCTTCGGTAGAAGCAGATCAGCCGCGGCGTGGATACCCTGCTCCAATCAGTTCTCCACCTTTCCCATTTTCCGATTGGCCCTACGGCGGGTCGCCCGTGATCGGCGCTCCGGATACGGCTGGGGGACCATTGATGACTGCCATTTACGGCGGCAAGCACGGTGAATGGTGGGAATCGAGCCGCGTCAAGATTTATGGCTGGGTGAATTCAGGATTCAATTTCAGCACCTCCACCGCGCACTACGGCAATGCGCCTGCTTCTTACTACATTCAACCAAATTCCATCCAACTCGATCAGTTCGCGCTCTACATTGAGCGCGCCCCGGACACGGTGCAGAAAGATCATTTCGATTGGGGATTTCGAGTTACGCAACTCTACGGACTCGATTACCGCTTTACGACCGCGAAAGGCTACTTCAGCAATCAACTCCTGAAATACAACAATGGGTATGGCTATGATCCGGTCATGGCCTACGTCGATCTTTATTTTGGGCAAGTCGCCGACGGCATGAATATTCGCATCGGCCGCTATATTTCTCTGCCCGATATTGAAGCGCAACTTGCGCCTGACAATTACACCTACAGTCACTCTCTTCTCTACACTTTCGACGCGTATACCCAAACGGGAATCAATATCACCACGAAGTTGAATAATCACTGGTTGCTACAAGTTGGATTGTCTGCCGGTAATGACGTCGCTCCTTGGGTGGGGGAACCGGATGCCAAACCAACGTTTAATGCCTGCGTCGGCTACAGTTGGCGAAACGGCTGGGACAATGTCTATACCTGCGATAATTCCACTAACTCAGGCAAGTATGCGTACAACAATTTGCAGGCGTATTATACAACCTGGTATCACAAATTTAACTCCTCCTGGCACATGGATACAGAGACCTGGTACATGTGGGAGAAAAACGTGCCGAACGTGAACAGTCCCGCGGCGGCTTCTCTACTGATTACCAACGCCAATGGGGCAGTTTGCAACACCTTCACTGAGATAACCTGCTACGCACCTGAATGGGCGATTGTAAATTACGTTGCAAAGGAATTTTCTACCAAAGACTATCTGAGCATTCGCAACGAATACATGGATGACAGCAGAGGGCAGCGAACAGGCTTCCGAACTCGCTATACGGAGAACATGATCGGCTGGGGACATTGGTTTGGCACTACAGTTTTAATCAGGCCGGAACTGCGTTACGAGCATGCCTATGATGCCCCTGCCTATAACGACGGAACAAAGAAGAGTCAATTCGTTTTTGCCAGCGATCTCATCTGGCATTTTTAGGAATATTGATCCTCCTTAGTAAGAATCAAAGGGCAGTCCCACGTAATTCTCGGCGAGGCTCAGGCCCCCTGCCCGTGAACTTGTCACATAATCGAGTTCTGCCAACTGCCGGCGGCGGTCGAAGGTGCTTTCCGCCGGAAAGCGGTGGAGCATCGAAGTCATCCACCAGGAGAATCGTTGTGCTTTCCACACTCGCCGTAGGGCAACTTCTGAATAGCGATCCAACAGCTGCATGCTTCCGGATTTGTAGAACCTCTCGATTGCCGCAGCAAGTACACGCACATCGGCTGCGGCAAGGTTCAACCCTTTAGCCCCTGTTGGCGGGACGATGTGCGCCGCGTCGCCGGCCAAAAACAATCGGCCAAATTGCATCGGTTCCGCCACGAAGCTGCGCATTCCCGTCACACCTTTCTGAAAGATTGGACCTCGGGTCAGCGCCCAATTGTCGTTAGCCAACCGGAGCTCAAGTTCGTCCCAAATTCGTTCATCGAGCCAATGCGAAAGATCTTCTTCCGGTTCGCATTGGAGATAGAGGCGGCTAATTTTCGGCGAGCGCATGCTGAGCAACGCGAAACCGCGTTCGTGATTGGCATAGATGAGTTCATGCGCGGAGGGCGGCACTTCCGCAAGAATCCCGAGCCAGGCAAAGGGGTAAATACGCTCGTAGACCTTGAGCACGTCCGGAGGAAAGCTCCTGCGGCAGATTCCATGAAAGCCATCGCATCCGGCAATAAAGTCGCAGATGAGCTGATGAGCGTTGCCAGCCTTTTTGAAGTGAATTCTGGGGCGGTTGGTTTGGATATCGTCGATCGAAACATCCTCCGCTTCAAATATGATTTCTCCCCCTTTTTCCAAACGAGCCTTGGTGAGATCCTTCACCACCTCATTCTGGCCATAGACCGTAATGCCGCAGCCGGTCAGATCCTGGAAATCGATGCGATGCCGCTGGCCGAGGAAGCTTAGTTCAATTCCATAGTGAATTAATCCCTCGCGCTGCAACCTTTCTCCCAAACCCAGTTCCACCAGCATTTCAACCGTGCCATGTTCGAGGACACCCGCCCGTACGCGTTCCTGGACGTGTTCGAGGCTGTATTTTTCAATGATGATGGAATCGATTCCCTGCTGCTCGAGAAGATGAGAGAGGATGAGACCCGCGGGACCTGCCCCGATTATTCCGACCTGTTTATGCATGTGGCCCAAGAATCCTTAGAAATCGAAAAAGACTGTTTCGTATTCGCCCTGCAAGACGATGTTCCATTGTAGAAGCTGGGGGTTTCTCTCAGCAGGAACGGCCATTAGCGTTGAACGCCGAGCTGGGTCAACCAATTGCAAGACAAAGTCCTGTTCGTTTGCGGGGTCGTTTAGGAAATAGATGCGCGTGACCAAACGAATCAGCAGCCCCCTCATGAACAGAGAAACCGCAATATGCGGCGCCTGACTCCCTCCGTGGGGTCCGGGAACTCTGCCCGGTTTGATGGTTGAAAAGTGAAAAGACCCACTCTCGTCCGTAGCGACGCGGCCAAATCCGAAAAATGTACTGGAGGGTACTTTCTCGCCCTCATCGATCGCTTGCGAGTAGTTCCCTTGCGCATCGGCTTGCCAGGTTTCAATGACCGCATCCGGCACCGCATGGCCCCTGCCATCTAAGATACGTCCCTGAACGGTGATGTGCTGTCCCTGGACGTCCGGGCCCGCCAATTCAGTTCGGTAAAGCGGGGAAAGACCGATCTTGAAATAGGGGCCGACAGTTTGCGAGGTAGTCGCCGGAACGCTCATGGTCGGTTCTCAAAAGGAGAGCTGTCTTTGCCGCGCAATCGAATATCAAAGCGATAGCCCAGTGCTTGTTCGGGGATAGTAGAATCCCAGTCAAAAATGGAAATCAAACGATTCCGGGCATTTTCATCGTCAACGCAATTGAAGATCGGATCGTGCGCCAGCAAAGGATCGCCAGGAAAATACATCTGGGTGACCAGGCGGGTGGCAAATGCGGGCCCAAACAAAGAAAAATGAATATGCGCAGGCCGCCATGCGTTGTAATGATTGCGCCAGGGATACTCCCCTGGTCGTATGGTCACAAACGTGTACCGCCCCTCGGAATCTGTGAACACCTGTCCCAATCCTGAAAAATTGGGATCGAGAGGCGCGTCGTGCTGATCTCGTTCGTGGAGATATCGCCCAGCCGAATTCGCTTGCCAGAGTTCGATTAACGTGTAGGGGACCGGCCGATCGTCTTCATCAAGTACTCTCCCGGAAACGACGATCCGTTGCCCAAGTGGCGCTCCTTTGTGTTGGCGGGTAAGGTCAAAACTACCCGACTTGACTATGTTCCGCGGGAACACCGGACCAGTTCGTTCCGAAATCGTTTGCGGTAGGGCTACCAGCTGCTTGGTGGGTGATCTCAGTTTGGAGGCGACATACGGTGGATGGAGATGTGCCGGCTGCGTCCCGGGGACCATCGTTCGATAGCGCCAACTTGACTCCATATTTTCCGCAGCAACTCCATCTCTGACTCGTTCATACTCCCTTTTTCAACTGGAAACAACTGTCTCGCGCCATCTGAATGATTTAATATTGGTCCGCTCGGAACTCGACTCTATGTTAGGGTTATTATTCAGACTAAAGGTATCTAGCGAACTGTCGATTTGGGTCGGTTGGCATAAGCCGATTGCTTTTTCCTCCAGCTAGCGATAAATCTTAGCTTTCCGTGGTGCGGATACATGATTCGCTTCCTGACCAACCTGAAGCTCCGGCGCAAGCTATTAATCGCCATGCTGCCGTTAGTTATCATGGTTCTCATCGCTGGCCTTTACTCTTCGATTGAAATCAAAAAAATAGATACGCGGTATAGCAATCTAATCGATCAGGATGTTCTGGCATTACAACATCTGACTCAAGCCAAGGCCGAAGCGGCCTTGTTCGGTCAGCTTTTATACGGGGAGATTGCCGAACCCGATGTCGATAAAATGCGGGTGATCGATGGCAAATTGGAGCAGGCCAGCGCCGAATATCAAAGGCTGATTGCCGAGTCACTCCGCAATACTCCCGGCCGTGCCTGGGAAATAAAATCTGCAGCCGCCTTATTCAGCCATGTAGTTGCCGATTCCCACCCGGTGCGGGCCGCCGCCATGGCGAATGACAACACCAAGGCAATGAACTTGATGCGTGGAGGGGTGGATGCTCAACTGCAAGGCGCTTCAGCGGCTTTGGCCGATATCAATTTGGCCATTCGCGAGTCGATTGACCAATCCAGCACCGAATTGACAGAGAACACGCATCGGACGATTTTATTCACTTGGCTAGTCATCGGATTTGGCTTACTCGCTTCTTCTGCCTTGGCTGTTTACATCGTACAAAAAGAAGTAGTCCAGGAATTGTGGTCATTGCGCGACAGTATCAAGGACCTTGCTGACGGCAATCTCTACCAGCCCATTCGTTTTCTCGATCGCAGTAATGAAATCGGAGAGATCAGCCGAGCCTTGCAAACTCTTCAATCTGGCGCACGGGAGCGCGAGATTCAAGGTTGGGTAAAAACCGAAGTTGCGGCCACTCTTGTCAGGCTGCAAACGGTTGAAGATTTCCCGGCATTCGCAAATACATTATTGTCGCGCATATCGGAGTCCATCCCGTTGCTCTACGGGGTGCTTTATCTTGAGGATGATCAGGGCGCGCATTTCAAGCAGGTCGGTACTTTCGCCTTCGAGGGTTCCGGGAATCCTCGTGAGTTTGCCGCGGGCGAAGGCCTTGTCGGCCAAGCCGCGGTTGAACGTCGCCCTCTCTCAATTGTGGCCAACAGCCAGGTAACGATTGATGCCGGAGTTGCCCGCGTCACGCCTGCGGTTCTCTTATTTCTTCCCATCATCACAAAAGATTCCGTCTCCGCCGTTCTCGAGCTGGCGCCCGCTTCTCCTTTAGTCGAGCGGCAGCAGGCTCTGCTCGATGCCCTCCTACCCTCCCTGGCACTGAGCGCCGAGATACTTTCGGGCAATATCGAAACCCGAACGTTGCTCGGACAAACCCGGGCACAAGCGGAAGCGCTGGCTGCTTCAGAGCGCCAAATCACCAATCGCAAGGAAGAACTCGAGGCCATCAACATGGCGCTCGAAGCTTCAGAGGTGGAACTCCGACGTGCGAAAGAAGTGGCGGAAACGGCCACCAGGATCAAAGCGGATTTCCTGGCCAACATGAGTCACGAAATTCGGACTCCGATGAACGCCATCATCGGCATGTCGCATTTGACCCTTCGTACCGATCTCAACCCGCGGCAAAAAGACTTTGTTCGAAAGATCCAATCCGCGGGCCAGCATTTGCTCGGCATCATCAACGACATTCTCGATTTCTCGAAGATCGAAGCGGGCAAACTGTCGGTCGAAAGCATCGATTTCGATCTGGAAAAAGTTCTTGAGAACGTCAGTAATCTGATTTCAGAGAAAGCCACGGCAAAGGGTTTGGAGTTGATTTTTGATATTGACCCCAAAGTTCCAACTCAACTCAAAGGCGATCCACTTCGCTTGGGTCAGATCCTGATCAATTTTTGCAATAACGCCGTTAAATTTACTGAAACCGGAGAGATTGTTGTGAAAGCCAGCGTCCAGGAAAAATCAGACAATGCCCAGTTGGTCCGTTTTTCCGTCAGTGATACCGGTATTGGGCTGACTCCAGAGCAGATGGGTCGTCTGTTCCAGGCGTTTGAGCAAGCCGACGCCTCTACCACGCGACAGCACGGCGGCACCGGTTTGGGGTTGGCAATTTCCAAGCGTTTGGCCCAGTTGATGGGCGGCGATGTTGGCGTCGAGAGTGAAATGGGTAAGGGCAGTACGTTTTGGTTTACCGCCCGGCTAGGGGATGGCGCGATGCCGTCCCGGACTGCTCCCCGCCCCGATCTGCGCGGTCGCCGCGTTTTGATCATCGATGACAATCCGCAAGCTCGCGCAGTACTGTCGAGCTTGCTTACGAGCATGACCTTTATCGTGCATGAGGCTCCTTCGGGACTAGAAGGAATTGAAATGGTGCGGCGCGCTGCCGAACTTGGCGAGCCGTATGAAATTGCATACATCGATTGGCAGATGCCGGGAATCGATGGCATCGAAACGGGCAAACGAATTCACGCACTTCCCGGCCTTGCCCGCCGTCCGCAGTTGGTGATGGTTACGGCCTACGGCCGCGAAGAGGTGATGAAGCAAGCCGAAGACAATGCTTTCGCCAATGTACTGATCAAGCCGGTCACCGCGTCCATGCTGTTTGACTCCGCCATCGACGTTTTGGGCGTCACTCAGGAAAATGCCCCGGAGACGCCGAGTGGCCCAGCTCCCGAGCTTTCTCGATTGCGCGGCCGACGACTCTTGTTGGTAGAGGACAACGAACTCAATCGAGAAGTCGCACTCGGCTTGCTCGAAGACGCTCATCTCTTGATCGATCAAGCAGAAAATGGAGAAGTTGCCGTCCGAATGGTTGACGAGCGCCCCTACGACCTGGTGTTGATGGATATGCAGATGCCGGTGATGGACGGAATCACGGCTACCAAGACGATTCGCTCGAATCCAAAATTTGCAACCCTCCCCATCGTGGCCATGACTGCCAATGTGATGGCCACCGATCGTGAAAAATGTATCGAAGCTGGGATGAGCGATCATGTTTCGAAGCCCATCGATCCCGAAGCCCTTTTTAATACCCTGTTGCGCTGGATTCAACCACGCGAAACGCCTAAGGCAGAGGCTGCCGAAGTTCAAGATTCGCAACCGGCGAAACTTCCCGAAGCTCCGACGTTAGAGATTTCCGGAATAGATACGGCTTCCGCTTTGAAGCGAACCGGTGGCAATCCCAAGCGCTATGAATCACTTCTACGCAAATTCGCGCAATCTTCGGCGGGAGCGGTCGAGGAGATCCAGACGGCCCTCACCGCGGGCGATAGGGAAACGGCTGCCCGTACCGCGCATTCCTTGAAAGGCTCTGCTGCCAACCTGGGAGCGGCGGCATTGGCTACGGCGGCTGCCGAGGCCGAGACAGCGCTTAGGACGGGAACGGGTGTCGATGACGCGTTACTGGGTCTCGCGGCTTCGCTCGGGACGACCCGCAGTGCGATTCAATCTGCTCTGCCGCCCGAACAAGCAGCCACAGAAACCAATGGGGACCCCGCGACCATAGGTAAACCCCTAACTCAATTGAAGCGATTATTGAGCAATGACGATGGGGAAGCGTCCGATTTCATCCTCGAGGCCCGGCCCATCCTATCGAAGGTGCTTACCGAAGCAGAGCTGAATATGCTCTCCGAGCGCGTAAGCAATTTCGATTTCGCAGGTGCACTAAAATCTGTTTCCGAAATTTCCACCCGCCTCTCTCTAAAACTGGAGTAAAAACGATGGCTAATCCGGCCCCGCCGCAAAAAACAATCTTGGTCGTTGACGACACTCCCATCAACCTCGCCGTAATTTCCGGTGCCCTCAAGGAGAGCTATAAAACGAAGGTCGCCACGAGCGGTCAGAAGGCCCTGGCCATCGCTTCGGGAGAAGACAAGCCCGACCTGATTCTGCTCGATGTGATGATGCCGGAGATGGATGGTTACGAAGTCTGCCGCCGCCTGAAGGCCAATTCCGAGACCAAGGATATTCCCGTCCTGTTCCTAACGGGACAAACAGGCACCGAGGACGAAACAAAAGGATTTGAGGTTGGCGCCGTGGACTATATCCACAAGCCTTTCTCCGAGGCAGTCGTAAAGGCCCGCGTGCGAACCCACCTGCAGCTACGGGAAGCCCACGAACAGATTGCCAGGCAACTCGTGGCGATCAACATCGAACTGGAAATGGCCAGGCAGATTCAGCTATCCATCTTGCCGCGCGACACTCCCAAATTAAGCGGCCTCGATATCGTGGCCCGCTACATGCCCATGACTTCTGTGGCCGGTGATTTTTATGACTTCATTGTCGTGGACGACAAACATGTGGGCGTTTTGATCGCTGACGTTTCCGGCCATGGCTTGCCGTCCGCGCTGATTGCCTCGATGTTGCAAGTTGCCCTGTCCGCGCAAGCCGCACACGCTTCCGATCCGGCCCGCGTTCTATCCGGCCTGAACCAAGCGCTGTGCGGAAAATTCGAGCACAATTTCGTGACTGCCGCTTACGTTTACGTCGACATGGAAAAGAAAATGATGACCTACGCCGGCGCCGGGCATCCTCCCCTTCTTTTCTGGCGAAATTCTGTTGGAAAAGTAAGTGAAGTTGTGGAAAACGGCCTCTTCCTAGGGATGTTCCCCGAAGCAACCTACACGTCACTCGAATTGCCGGTGGCAGCAAGTGACCGCTTGATCCTTTACACCGACGGCGTGCCGGAAACCAAGAGCCCATCGGAGCTGGAATTTGGTACGGCCCGGTTTATGAAATTTATGGATAGCCACCAGCAACTGGCCGTGGATCAATTTGCCGACGGGTTGCTCGACGAATTGTCGCGCTGGTCCGAGCAACCGCGCGGACAGGGACAACAGGACGACATAACCGTGCTGACAATCGATTTCAAGTCAATCTAAAGTGTTATTGTTTCGGCGCTGAAAAATACATATAGAGGGCCAGCCCCACATCGTTCTGCTGCTGGTTGGGCTTTTTGCCGGTATTGTTTTCATGCTCGTAGTAAACGTTAAATTGGAAATGCTTGCCAACCGGAAACAGGCAACCAGCGTAGAGATCGGTGCTGCTCCATTTACTGTATTGGCTTTCATAAAAGGGTTCCGCGGCAATGTACGGAATCAAGTGATAGGAACGAACCGCAAACGTTCGTTCGAGCGTTACTTTGTTCCGATAGCGCCAGGTGAATTTTCCTTCTTTCCAATCGAGGTCAAATCGATTGCGATCTGACAAGTGCACACCCGCCCCAAGCGGGAAATTAAAGGTGGCAGCTACCAATTCCCGATTTTCTAGCGGTGTATTCGGTTGGGCAAGGAGGCGATAGCCGGCTTCAAGCACCAGGGGCCTCGATTTTGAGTCATCCAAATCAAAAAGCGCAACCTGTTTCGGTCTGAGGAGCGGCTTCAGGTAGAACTCAATGCTGGGGCCAAATTCGAACTGTGTCGGATCGCCGCCTTCTCGATCGTCCTTCGCTTGAAGATAGGTCCGCACATCAGGGTTCAGCTTAAGGTACGCATCTACTTCCGGCAGGAATTCAGAATCCTGGGAGCGGGCCGGAGGAGCTAGGCAGAGCGTCAGGAGCAGTAGAGAGCAAAAGGCTTTGCCAATCGCCCCCGGACAAAAACTTGCTGGCATCAATCGAAGTTGATCGAGCATTCCAATTCCAGGAACCGAATTTTCCCTTCAGAGCGCGCGGGAGGAAATCCGGCTGCGCCTGGCGCGCTGCACCGCACGACCGCTACATCTTTTGGTAATTGGAGTTTGTGGTGGTCACGACCAGCTGTTTAGCTGTGGCGGTCAATACCGACTGTTGCACGTAGTTGGTGCCATCCGGAAGACTCGCCATCTGTATTTGCAAGGTAACGGCGTCCTTTTCTTCTCCCATATAGGTGTTTACGCTCACCGATACGATCTTCTTATTGGCACCGTCGAAGGTGAGGGTCAACTGATCGCCGGGTATCGAGTAATCCTTGAAAACCAAATTCACCAAGCCGCCTGCGGGATTCAGGGATAGTTTACCCGCTTGATACGCTGCCTGCATTTTCTGCGGGTCTGGCGGGACATACTGGCCGAGCAGGGCTTTCACATCGCCCATGTAATCCTTCATCTCTGCTTTTTTCTTTTCAATGACTCTTTGTTTGAGTCTGCCCCCGCTCGGTTGTTGTGGTGGAGGGCTGATCAAGGTTTTTTGAACCTGGCCGTCGGGACCGTAGTGGCACAAATTTGTGGATGCCGGCTTGGGGTCTCCCTTTAGTGTGAGCTGCGTCGTTTCCGTCCATTGGTACTGATGCAGCCTTTGTTGATTTTCTGCAGCGCTCTGTTTTACAGCCGCAAGTTTTTGCTGTAACTCGGGATTCTGCGCAACCGCAGAGGTCAGGGCAACAACAGACATTGCGCCCATAATCGCGATGCGTTTGCTAATACCGGCAGGACTCCAATACATTGGCAATCTCCTTGTCGCTCCGAGCGTAATGAACAAAAATGATTGGCAACACTGTGCAATCCGCAGGCCATCGGCACGACCCGGCAGAAACAATGGATGCACGACTTAGGGTTCTTTGTGAGGCATCACCGGGACGATGATAAATCATTCCGTTGCTAACGGGAACAGGATATCTGCTTGGACACTAGCGACGATCTGGCCGACTGATCTTTTTACATGACGGAGTGCGTATTTGAAAGGATCTGTATATAATTGCCTACGCTGTTCAGCAGCGTCTAGGGAGCTTGTCGGCGGATCAAACGGCAAATCATCTTCCTGTTCTGTTCATCCTCGAGCGGTTCAGTTTATTAGGTAAAGAAGCACTCTCGGGTGCTTTATCTCCGCAGCCGGTAAATCTCAGGCGGGGCGAAGAAGCCCAGAGGCCGCAGAGTTAGAAGGCGGCCGGAAAAGACACAACGCCGGTGGACACACATCACATCATTCGAGCGTGGGGCAAGATCCTCAAAGGTGATCCCCCGGCTCTTTCTATTGAGATCACCCGCGAATGCCCACTGAAATGCCCCGGATGTTACGCGTATGAGGCTGATCACCTCGGCGGCGGGAAAACGTTGCGCGAGCTGAACGACTATAGAGGCCAGACTTTGGTCGATGGCGTTCTGAGGGTAGTCGATCGAATCAAACCTTTGCATCTATCCATCGTTGGTGGCGATCCCCTGGTGAGATTCCGCGAACTCGAGCTTCTGATTCCTCTCTTGTTGGCGCGCGGTATTCACGTACAGATCGTTACCAGTGCGTTCCGAACGATGGGTCCCACATGGGCCAGCCTCTCTCAGTTGAATGTAGTTGTATCGATTGATGGTTTGCAGCCGGAACACGATGTTCGTCGCGCGCCGGCAACGTACGCTCGCATCCTCAAAAATATCGCCGATCAGAAAGTCATTGTCCATTGCACCGTAACCGGCCAGATGATGAAGAAACCCGGTTACCTTGCGGAGTTCCTTGATTTCTGGATTCCTCGTCCACAGGTCAAGAGAGTTTGGTTCAGCATGTTTACGCCGCAGATCGGTGACCAGATGCCGGAGATCCTCACGCCAACCGAGCGAACCCAAGCGATCGCCGATATGCTGCAACTAGCAAGGAAATATCCGAAGCTGCAAATGCCGGAAGGGCTTATTCGCCAGTTCGCTTCTCCTCCGAAAAGTCCTGAAGATTGCATTTTCGCTCTCACCACGCAGACCTTGTCGGCTGATTTGGAAACGAAAATCACTCCCTGCCAGTTTGGCGGAACGCCCGACTGTTCCTCGTGCGGGTGCTTCGCTTCGATGGGTCTTGCAGCGGTAGGTGCTCACAAATTAGGAGGACTCCTATCGGTTGGGAGGATTTTCCAAGCATCGATTAAGATCGGTCAGAATCGAGCGCGCTCGAAAAATGGAAAGCAATCTTCCAGGGCACTGAACGTTCTGCAGCCTGGAAATAAGGTTGTCGAGACCAAAACCGGCGGAGAAATCAGCTTGTGAAAAAGGCCAACCCTGCAAAACTCTTGTGCACTCGGCATGAAAGAGAGCTTTCTAATCTTCGGGATTTGTCCGCGCAAATCGGTTCTGATCCCCTCCTGGTTCAAGCGAGCAACGGGAATACGTCCATAAAACTCGGCGGGATCCTCTGGATTAAGGCTTCCGGAAAGCTGCTCTCGGATGCCTTGCAAGCCGACTCTTTCGTACCCCTCGACCTGTCGCAAGTCCGGGCCTCGATCCGCCGCAATCTAGAGATCTCCGCTCATTCTGCGCTTCAAGGCAATTCTAGCCCTTCTATTGAAACCGCTATGCACGCGGTTATTCGGCATCGAGTTGTGATTCACGTTCATTCCATCAACGCGATCGCCTGGGCAATTCTGCTAGACGGAGCCGAACTGCTCAAAGAGCGGCTCGCTGGTTTGCACTGGCGGTGGGTTCCCTACGCTGCATCGGGATTGCCGCTTGCCCAGGGGGTCGAAAGCGCGATAGCCGAACGCCCGGAGACGGATGTCTTCATCCTTGGAAATCACGGGCTGGTCGTGTGCGGCCATGATTGCCGTTCGGCCGAAAAACTTTTGCGTCAGGTAGAACAACGGTTGTGGATTGCGCCAAGATCTGCTCCGACGCCAGACGCGGCCGTGCTTGAAATGATTGCGCGTTTCACCAATTGGCGATTTCCAGAGGAGCAATTGGTTCATGCGCTTGGAACGGACGACCTGTCTTTGCAGATCGCCAAAGGTGGCATTCTCTATCCATGCCAGGCAATTTTTCTCGGTGCGACCTTCCCGCTCTTGCCGGCGACAATCTCCATTGCCAACTTCAGCAAAGAATCTCGCGATGGGTGCGCGTCGTCGTATGTCACTTTTGAAAAATGTGGAACGATGTTAGGCGATAAAATAACGCCCGCCGAGCGGGCCACCCTGGTGGCCCTCGTCGAGGTGACACTGCGGACTTCGGAATCCACTCCCTTGCGTTACTTAAATGGGGCGGAAGTAACGCACGTCTTAAATGACAGCGCTCATAGTTACAAAACAGAAGTTGCGACCGAGAAAAAAACGAATTTCCCAGCTGCAGTCGCCGTTCCTGCCGATCGTCTAAATTGAGGTTTTCCGCTTTGCCATACGGTAGAAAGAGCGCAGCGAAAAAACGGGAGCGGCTCACTACGTGTCGGGCTCCTCTAGCAGTTCACCCAGGCGATCGAACCGCCTTTCCCAACTCAAGCGGCGATCATTGATCCAACGCTCTGCCGCGGAAAGCCCCGCAGGCTCGATCCGGCAGGTGCGAACCCGCCCAACCTTTTCGCTACGCACTAGGCCGCTTTCTTCCAAAACCTGCAAGTGCTGCATCACCGCGGCCAGCGTTATTTCAAGAGGCTTCGCCAATAGCGAGACCGAGATGGGTCCTTCGCTTAATCGCTCCACAATCCCTCGGCGCGTGGCATCGCCTAGCGCGTGGAATACCAGGTTGACGTTAGCTTGCTGCCTGTGCACGGCCTTCCGCCTTTCGATTACTTGTTTTCACGCGCGGCCAGTTCCTTTGCCAATCGCTCGAGCAAGTGCCGCCATCCTTGCTCACGTATTTGAGGGCCATCGGCACCCGCAAAGTATGCTCCCTGATCCGTGAACACTAGATCAGTTCCTTTTTCCGCGGGCAGCAGTTCAAAGGTAGCCAGCGAGGCCGAGATGCGATTGTCACCGAGGGTCATCGTATAGGCAATCACCACACGGCGATTGGGTACGATGTCCTGATAGGTCGAATGGTTCGTAAGCGCCACACCAGGAAATGGCGATCCCGCCGGCATACGGCGGGTCGTTCGCTCGTTCCCTCCCACGCGAAAATCCATCTCAAACACCTCCGCTTCACCCCCTTCGCTATCGGCAAACCAGCGCCGCTTCTTCGCCGGGTCGGCAAGTGCGGCGAACAGCCGCTCAGGCGAGGTGGGGTAATTCCGTTCAATGACGAAGGTGCCGTGGGTGACGGATCGCTTGTCCATGAAATCCTCCTGCAATCTATAATAGTTAAGTGCTACCTAAAGTATCTACGCGCCGGGTTACATAGTCAAGTAGAAACTTAAGTATGATAAGCCGCACCGCCCTAGGCCGCCGAGCGCTAGCCCATTGGCAACGGCGTTCGCCTCACTGGGGTGACATAACATCCCCCCATCGGTAAACCTTAGGGGATAATCACCGCTGAGCCGTCAATTTGGTCTCGTTTCAGGGCCGCCAGGGCATCACTAGCTCGATCCAGTTCGAAGACCGTGACTCTGGGACTCAATTTGATCTCGCCCGCCAGGCGCAAAAAGTCCTTCGCGTCTTCTCGAGTCATGTTCGCTACGCTCCGAATCTGGCGTTCGCCCCAAAGTAAGCGGTCATAGTCGAATTCTGGAATGCGGTCCAGATGGATCGCATTGATCGCCAGGACTCCGCCCTTCCTGAGACTTCTGAGCGCGGCGACTACCACATCTCCGCTCGGAGCAAATGTCACGGCTCGATCCAATTCCACTGGTGGTTTTTCTGTTTCATCTCCGACCCAGGCAACTCCCAATGAGGCTGCCAGATCGCGATGGGAGGCTCCTCTGGTGGAAACATAAACGGGGCAACCCCAGGCGTGCAAGACAGCCGTTACTAAATGCGCGGAGGATCCAAATCCGAAGAGCCCGACGCGGTCTCCGGGTTCGACGCCTGCGACCCGAACACTTCGGAACCCGATAATGCCTGCGCAGAGAAGAGGGGCTACGTGCAGGTCATCCAAATTCGAAGGAAGAGGAAATACAAAGTCTTGACGTGCCGCTACATATTCCGCATAACCTCCGTTTACGCTATACCCTGTAAACGTCGGGGCGTCACAGAGATTTTCTAGTCCGTGTTGGCAGTACCAGCACGTTCCGTCCGTACCGCCAATCCACGATACTCCCACGCGCGTGCCAGCCGGGAGATCCCGTGACCCGTCCACCACGTCGCCCACAATCTGGTGGCCGGGGATCACCTCTTGAAGAATTTGTGGCAGCTCGCCTTCTACAATATGCAAGTCGGTCCTGCACACACCGCAAGCACGGACGCGCAAGAGCAACTGACCGGGCGCGGGGGTGGGTCTAGGCACCTCTCCTACGCGGAGCGGTTCCTTGTCGATTGTCCCTGGTTCCCTGAGATAGGCAGCCTTCACCTGGCTACTCTCCGTTATTTTGCATGCGCTTGCAATGATTGCGACGATGTAGGTACGGTAGAAAGCCAAACAATCAAGAAAAGCCGATCGATCGGGGGAAAAGCGCAACTCCCGACGATCAATGGTGCACCGGAGAAGTCTCCTCGCTGATTTTTCCATCAAATAGGTGCACGGTGCGTTCGGCATGGTCGGCATAGCGAGGGTCGTGAGTGACCATGCAGATGGTGGCGCCGTTTCGATGTATGTCCCGAAGCAGCTCCATCACAGAATCGCCGTTCTTTGAATCAAGATTTCCCGTAGGTTCATCGGCCAGCAGAATCAGCGGGTCGCCAACCAGAGCGCGGGCAACGGCAACACGTTGTTGCTGGCCCCCGGAGAGTTGCGCGGGATAGTGCTTGGCGCGGTGTGCCATTTCGACGCGTTCAAGAGCGTTCTGTACTTTCTGCTTGCGTTCGCTCGAAGCCATACCTCGATAGGTAAGAGGCAATTCGACATTTTCATAGACGGTGAGATCGCCAATCAGATTAAACGCCTGAAAAATGAAACCTATTTCGCGATTGCGAATGCGGGAACGTTCGCTGAGCTTTAGACTGGAGACCGATTCTCCGTTTAAATAGTAGTTCCCTTCTGTAGGAGAATCGAGGAGTCCGAGAATAGCAAGCAAAGTGGATTTGCCGCAGCCAGACGGACCAGCGATGGCCACGTATTCCCCCTTTTTGATTTCAAGGTCGATTGCTGCCAAGGCGTGAGTTTCCAGTTCGTCGGTAAAGAAAATCTTGCTGACACCTTGCATCTGGATGACCGTGCCGTTCGGTGAACTCATGCGAACCACCTCCTAAACTTGAATAATTAGACTTAGCGCAAACGAATTCGATCGACCGCATCCCATGCCGACATATCCGAGAGAATGACTTTGTCGCCGGGTTTGAGTCCCTCGAGAATTTCGATCGTGTTGACGGAACTCTTTCCCAACCTCACGCGGGTTCGAACTGCTTCGGAACCCTCCTCCACCAGCTTAAAGATCCCGATCGTGCTGTCGGACTGCCCATGGACTGGCCGGCCAACGTAGAGGACATCACGCAGATTTTCGAGTTCGATCGTGCCATCGACGCTAAGATCGGGCCGCGCGCCATTCGGCAGGGCATCGGTAATCTGCACGTCCACGGTGACGGTACCGTTTTGCACCGAAGGATCTATCCGGGAAACGGTACCTTTGACAATACCGTTGCGGGTATCGATCGCTGCGGGTTGGCCGATAGCGACATCCTTGGCTTGCGTTTCGGCAATCTTAATTTCGGCTTTGAGTTTTTTGGGGTCTGCGACGCGCGCCAGATTTGTGCCGGGGGTAACGTGCTGGCCAACTTCGACCGGCACTATTTGCAAGACGCCCTGGATGCCAGCACGGACATGAAGGGCATCGAGTTCACTGTGCTTCAAGGCATAGAGAGCTTTTTGCTGATCGACATGGGACTGTTGCGCCATCAGTCGGGCTTTGGCGGAGTCAGCGGAGTTGGCGGTGCGATCTTCCTCAAGTTTCAGGCGAATACCGAGTTGCTCGAGTCTGACTTTCGAAAGCTTAGCCGTAACATCTGTACCAAGTCCTTCCGCGCGAAGTTTTTCGTCAACTTCATATTGAATTTTAGCCTGCTCGTAGTCGCTACGTACCGTCGCCGTCGCAGATTTTTGATTGAGCAATTCGCTGTTGAGAGTAACTCTGAGATTCTCATAGTCGGCCTGTGCGGCTTTCAGTAGATATTCGGAGTCGAGAACGTCTCGCTGGAGTTCCGGATTGCTCAATTCCAGAATCACCGAGGAAGGCTGAACGATGGCGCCAGGATGAACGACGATGCGATCAACGCGTGAATCAGTCTGCGCGGGAATCCAACGGATGTCTTCAGGAACTAGCGTGCCGATGCCTCTTACTTCGCGCAGCATTGGTCCACGCTTGACTTCGTCGGTCCAGACCGTGGCTTTGTCGACAGCGGGAGCCGCCGGGCGAAGATGAGAAACTCCATAGGTGACACCAGCCACGGACATGACAGCAATCGCCAAATACACAAAGAGGCGAATTTTCTTGGCGCGTGCGTTCGATGGTCGTTGTATGTCCATATCTAAGTTTCCTTCACTCGTACCGCAACGCAATTATGGGATCGACCTTAGTCGCGCGACGCGCCGGAATGCCGCAGGCCGCTAGCGTCACCAGTGTCAATAGCAGCGCGACCGCGATGAATGTCGCGGGATCCGCGGGACTGACACCGAAAAGTTGCGATTGAAGCCATCGGGTCATAATCAACGAACCCACGATACCGATGGCGATACCTGCCGCACTGGTCAGCGCCCCTTGGCCGAGCACCAGAACGAGTACCTCTCTAGCCGTGGCGCCGAGAGCCATGCGAACCCCGATTTCTCTGGTGCGCCGTGTCACGGAGTAGGACGTCACGCCGTAAATGCCTGCGATTGCCAACAGCAGAGCCGCACCGGAGAAAATGCCGACGAGGGTTAGGCTGAAACGACGTGCATCGACTGAAGCAGCAAAGGTTTGTGAAAGGCTACCGAATCGCGGAGGAATGTTAGGGTCAAGTGCGCGAAGAATTTCGCGCGCGGCGGAATTGATGGACTCCGGTTTGCCAGAAGCTCGCATGACAATGATGAAACTTTCGGCGGCTTGTGGGCGTTGGCGAAAATTGACATAGATCGCGGGGCGTGCCGGAGCTTCCAGACTGCGATCTCGGATGTCGCCAACGACTCCAACGACGGTCAGAAGACGTGGATCGCCGTCCATATTGCCGAATTCGAGCGAGTGACCCAGGGGGTCCTGGTTCGGCCATTTTTCGTCTGCCAAGGACTGGCTGATGATGGCGACGTGAGGTGCATCGATCGTGTCGCGCGCGTCAAAGTACCGGCCACTTCGCAGTGGGATTCCGAGCGCAGTAAAGAAACGGTCCGAGGCAACACAGTAGTCGGCTTCCCCAAGGTGCGATTTATCTTTGAAAATATTGTCGAAGAATTTTGAGAACTCAGCTAGTAAAACGGGATCCTGTTGCAAGGAGCCACCGATTATCCTCCGGAAAAGATCCTGAGTCATTGGAGAAATCTGTGCTGGATTCATGAGCACATAAGCGCCGTCCGCGCGCCCCGTACCGCTAAGTGGCAAGACGTTTGTACCGCCAATTTCTTCCACGCCGGGTACCTGCTGAAGACGTTGGAGGAGTTCATCTAGAAACTGGATACGCTGGAATTTCGTGGGATCGTCGGGAAGTCCGATATCCATGGTGAGAACATTATCGACGTGGAACCCAGGATCGACCGACAGGACCTTCAGGAGACTTCGGCCAAGAAGCCCAGCTCCGACAAGAAGTACCAGAGTTATGGCAAGTTGTGTCGTAACCAGTAGGCGCCCCAGTCTTTGTTCCGTGACCGTACCGGTCTGTCTTTGGCTACCCTCCTTTAAGGTGGCCCGCGGATCGCCCAACGTGGCGCGAATGGCGCTGAACAATCCCAAGGTGATTGCAACCAGAAGAACAACCATCAGCGAAAAAAGAAGAACGGGAAGATTGACGGAGACATCTTCGAGCCTGGCAAAGTTACTCGGCGCGATGGCTAGCAGGCCATCGATTGACCAGAGGGTGAAAAGAACTCCAAGCGCACCTCCGGTGAGAGAAAGCACGAATGCTTCGGTAAGAAACTGGCGGATGAGACGGTTCCGCCGAACTCCTAGTGCCACGCGAATCGAGAGTTCCCGTTCGCGGCCTGCTGCCTGCGCCAGCATGAGGTTCACGACATTGGCGCAAGCGATCACAAGAAGAAAACCCGCGGCCCCAAGAAGAATGATCAGTGCGGGGCGCATATTGCTGGTCATGGCCTCGCGGAGAGGCTCGACGGCAAAGTCGACCATAGCGGTATCCTCGCCGTACTGCTGTTTTAGGCGCACGGCGATTTGTGAAAGTTCGCTCTGCGAAGCTTTAACCGAGTTGCCTTCGCGCAATCGACCGACGACTAGCGAATTGTGAGCAGTGCGGCTCGGCAAGGACGGATAAATTTCGCGTGGAATCCAGATATCACTCTTGTCCGGGAATCGAAACGCAGCGGGAAGCACGCCGATGACCGAGGCAGATCGCGCACCGATTTTCAGATGAATCGAGGAGAGGTCTCGCGCACCGCCAAGAGAGTGCTCCCAGTAGGCTTGACTGACAAGTGCGGCGAGTGGCGCGTCCACGATTTGTTCCTCCGGTGCGAACCCCCGCCCCAGCACAGGTTGAACATCCATAACCGAGAAAAAATCCTTGGAAACCGAACTGATCCTGGTGCGCGTGGGTTCGCTGCCGCCCGAAACTGACTGGAGGTCCTCACTGTACTGGGCAACGGCCTGCAAGCAGTGATTTTGGGAACGAAGGTCAGCAAAATTGGGGTCGGCAAAATGCATATTGCCGCCGGTGGCATTCACTTCCCACAGCTGTACGATTTGTTCAGGATGGTGATAAGGAAGTGGACGGAGCAGAACGCCATAGGCCACGCTGAAGATGGAGGTGGTGGCACCGACCCCCAGGGCCAGGGTAAGGACAGCAATTACTGTGAAGACGGGCGATTTGCGCAACACGCGCAGCGAAAATCGGAAGTCCTGTAGAAATTCATCAACCAGCGGAAGGCCGCGGGTATCACGCACAAGTTCTTTCGTCTGTTCGATACCACCGAACTGAACGAGGGCTTGGCGGCGCGCTTCGGCGGGGGTCATGCCGTTCTTAAGATTCTCGTTGAGGGCCAGTTCCAGGTGCGCAGCCAATTCCACGTCGAGGTCTTGATCCCGTCGCGTACGGCGGAACAATGACGCGAATCGAAGCAGCAATTGACGGAGCCAGCTGATCATCGCGCACCCTCGTCTTCCGCAATTGTCGGAACCCGACCCGTCAAAGCTCGAAAGCCTTTCCCGATTCGCCGCGTATTGCAAATCAATCTTCATGGTTCACTCGTACCGCAGGGCAATCACGGGATCAACCTTGGTGGCGCGCCGCGCAGGAATGTAGCCGGCGAGTAGCGAAACAACGGAAAGTAACACGACAACGCCCGCGAGAGTGGCCGGATCCCAAGGACTCACGCGGAAAAGCATAGCGGCCATAAGCCGCGTCAATCCCAAGGTCGCAAGTATACCGATTGCAATTCCGAAAATGATCATTTTCCCGGCCTGTCCCAACACCATGCGCAAAACATTCATGCGTTCTGCACCCAGAGCCATGCGGATGCCAATTTCCTGAGTACGCTGGCCGACGAGATAAGAGATAACGCCGTAGATTCCGATGGAGGAAAGCAGCATGGCAAGCGCGGCAAAAACGCCGAGCAGAATCATAAGGAAACGCTTATCGGCCAAAGAGTCTCGAATGACGCCGCTGATCGTTTGTGTGCCAGAAACCACAATCTGACTGTTCACTTGCTGCACCGCGTGACGGATGGAATCCATCGAAGCGAGCGGCTGCCCACCGGTTCGCACTACTGCGTTGAAGCTGCGGTCGAACAGCGGCAGCACGCTTTCGGGAATTTGCGATATAGGTATGTAACACTGTGCCTGAACTTTGGCGGTATCGTCCGAATCAAGGCCCCACTGTTTAATATGGCCGACAACACCGACGATTTGCGCCGAAAGATTGAGGATGGCGAGATTGACGTGAGCGCCGGTAGGATCTTTGTCGCCGAAGTATCGCTTGGCGAATTGCTGGTCAATCACCATGACCGTAGGCGAATGTGCGTTGTCCGATTCTGCCAGAAAGCGGCCACGCTTCAGCGGAATCCCCATCACATCCAAATACTCTGACTGTGTAACATAGAACAACGTGCTGTTCATCTCCGACCGCGACTCAGGTTTGGGCTGACCCTCTAACCAAAACGGAACCATAGAGTCACCATTCATGATGGACGACCCAATGGTAAGCGAAGCAGCCTCGACGCCGGGAACAGCTCGGATGGAATCGTGAAGTTGCTGAAATGCCACGCGAGTTGCTTCAGGAGTAGAGCCAACGGGCTGCGCCGAAGCAATATTGAAAGTCACAACATTGTTCGCGTTAATTCCGGGATCGACGCTCCAGAGTTTTGTCAGCGTGCGAAGCATCAAACCTGCGCCAACAAGTAGCACCAATGCAAGAGCCATTTGAACCGCGACGAATATGCTGTGTGTATGGTGCCGGGCCGCGCTTCCGCCGCGACCAGCTTCTTTCAGTGTTTCGCGAATTTCAGTGCGCGAAGATTTGAAGGCCGGCACCACTCCAAAAAGAATTCCTGCAAAGACGGACGCGGCAAGCGTGAACAGCAGCACCTGGGCATCGAGATGAATTTCATCGGCGCGCGGCAACGCTTCCGGCAGTAACTTGATCGCGGCCTGCGTGCCCCATGCGGCGACCAACATTCCGAGTGCACCTCCCGCCAGGGCAAGCAACATACTCTCCGTTAACAGCTGCCGGAGTACGCGATTGGTGCCAGCCCCGAGCGCAGAACGAATGGCAAATTCCCGCTTCCTCCCAGTGGAACGCGCCAAGAGAAGATTCGCCACATTGGCGCAAGCGATCAACAGGACAAACCCGACAGCAGCGAGCAGAATCAGGAGAATGGGGCGAACATCTCCGACCAGATTTTCTTTAAGCGGCAGCAAGTTGATTCCTGAATCTTTATCTACTTCGGGATAGATATCGGCAAGATGCGAGGCGACGCGGTCCATGTCCAATTTCGCCTGTTCGAGAGTAACTCCTGGCTTGAGTCTGCCGACAGCATCTGTGCCCATGCGGGTGCTTCGGTCCCGGAACGTCGGATCGTTCCATTGGCCGATTGGAACGTAGAGATCGCTGTTCATCTGAAAATTGTCGTGCTGATAATGAAAGGTGGCAGGAATCACCCCAACGACGGTGTATAGCGTTCCGTTTAGAGTGATGGACTTTCCGATTGTCTCTCGAGAGGAAGCAAATTTGCTTTTCCATAGCTTTTGGCTGATAAGCACTACCGGTTCGGCGCCTACCTGGTCATCCTGTTCCGTGAATACGCGGCCGGCAATTGGCCGAATGCCGAGAAGTGGGAAAAATGTTGCGGAAACCATGTTGCCGGTCAAACGCTCCGCATCGCTCATGCCTGTCAGATTAAAATCCTCTGGGCGAAATGCCGCCAAAGATGAGAACGAACGGTTGTCGCGCTGCCAATCGAGGAAATTTGGGTACGAGATGGTCGAGGTGCTGAACTCTGCTGTTTTCGTGTAGACGGCGATCAACTTGTCAGGATCATGATAGGGCAACGGGTTGAGCAGGACTCCGTTGACCACAGAAAACAAAGCGGAGTTAGCGCCAATACCGAGAGCAAGAGTGAGCACCGCGATCGCAGTAAAACCAGGATTCTTACGCAACATGCGGAAAGCGAAGCGCGAATCCTGCAGTAGGGTTTCAAGCCCAGGAAGGCCGCGGGCATCGCGGTGATTTTCCTTCGCCTGTTGCGTGCCACCGAATTGGATCAGCGCTTGGCGCCGTGCCTCGTCTGGAGTCATCCCGCTTTCAAGATTTTCTTTGATGGCAAGGTCGAGATGAAGGGACATCTCCCCGTCGAGGTCTTGATCCAGTTTTGCGCCGCGGAATAGCGATGCGCAGCGGAGAACGGTTTGTCGAAGCCACCCGCTCATGGTTTGCCCTCCTCTTCCTTCATGGTTAGCACTCGGCTCATGACGCTCGAGAGGCGTTGCCAGTACGCGGCGTCTTCGGTGAGCTGTTGGCGGCCTCTCTTGGTAATGGAATAGAACTTGGCTTTGCGATTGTTGTCGGAGGTTCCCCATTCGGCAGAGATCCAGCCGCGCTGCTGGAGGCGAACGAGTGAAGCGTAAATGGTGCCCTGGTTAAGGAGAACCTCGTTGCCACTAACCTGCTCGATGCGCCGGGCGATCCCGTAACCGTGCAGCGGACCAATGGTGTTCAGTGTCTGCAGCACCATGAGATCCAGCGTTCCCTGAAGTAGATCGAGTTTGGAATCACCCATGAACTCTCCTGTGTGATGACCACAGGAATCTACCACTTCTTGTGTGGGGATACCACAGGAAAGAGTGCTTACCCCGAACCAGGCTGGCAGTTCCGCTCTGCAAAGAGAGTCATTCATCGGCAGCGGAATGTGCACGATCATCATTCGAGTTATTCGTAACGCAGGGCGATCATGGGATCGACCCGAGCCGCGCGCCGAGCCGGCAGCCAGCAGGCAAGAAAACCGGTAAGTAGAAGCAGCAGGGGAACGCATAGCAGTGTCCAAGGATCGTACACGGACACTCCCCAGAGCTGCGTGGCAATGACGCGTCCAAGGGCGACGCTGGCAAGTAAACCGAGACCAACGCCGATAGCGACAAGCTGCAAACCCATACGGACGACCATCCCGAGCACGTCTGAGCCTTGTGCGCCGAGCGCCAGCCGAATGCCAATTTCCTGAGTCCGCCGCGCAGTGGTATAGGAGAGCACGCTGTAAACGCCAATGGTGACCAGGATCAACCCTATGGTGCTGAAGATGATCATCAGCAAAGAACCGAAGCGCGGCCCCGCGTAGGAGAATTGGCTAATGTAGCCTTCGAGCGTTCCGGCAAACGTCATCGCCACACTCGAATCCGTCGCCCACACCTCGTGGCGAACTGCATTCATCATGGTGAGCGGTTCTTCGGCAGTGCGAACCAAAATCCCGCGAAAAGCGGAACCAGTGACGGTATAAGGAATCCAGATTTCGGGGTCAGGGGGATCTTGCAGCCCCCGGTTTTTGGCATCGGACACCAAGCCGATGATTTCGAAAACTGGTTCAGGCACTTTATCTTCGAACTCGGCCAGTTGGGCGATGCGCACCTGTCTGCCGATAGGGTTCTCTCCGGGCAAGAACTTTTTTACAAATGTTTGATTCACGATCGCAAGTTTGCGGGCGCCCGCGACCTCAATTTCGGTGAATGGCCGGCCCCCGAGGAATTGCATCTTGAGGACCGGGAAATAGCCTTCGCTACATAGTTGGAACATCGCATTCCACTTGTCCTCGTGAGACTTGCCGATGACTTCGATTTCACTTCGGATACCGCCGTAGGGCGGGAGGGTACTGGTCTCTGTGGCTGCCAGAACGCCCGGCAGTGCTTTAATTCGTTCTAGCAGTGGACGGTAGAAGCCCGTGAGCTGATCGGCGGTTTTATATCGGTCGACGGGCAGCGGTAGCCGTGCAACGAAAATGTGGTCGGGCTGAAATCCGAGATGCACCTCTCGAAGCGCAACAAAGCTGTGCATGAACAGCCCCGCCACGACCAGGAGCGTGAGGGATAGGGCTACTTCGAGGATCACGACCGCGCTGCGAAGCTTGGCGTGACGAAAGCCGCCGCTGAGACCTCTGCCGGTATCGCGCAACTGGTCGTTCAAATCTTCGCGCGCCACTCGGAGGGCGGGCAAAAGGCCAAAGAGCATTGCGGTGAGGATGGTAACTCCCAAAGTGAACAACAACACCGGAGCATTCAGCCGGATAACCGATTCCGCGGGAATGATGTTCTGGGGCATCAACGCCACGAGAAATTTCAAGCCGCTCCATGCCAGTAGGGTACCTAGTATCGCGCCACCCAAGGCCAGAATCACACTCTCCACCAACAACTGGCGAACCAGCCGGCGGCGACTGGCTCCTAGGGCGGAACGAATCGCAAACTCCTTTTCTCGAGTCGTAGCTCTCGCTAGCAGGAGATTGGCCACATTGCCGCAACCGATCAACAGGAGCAATCCCACTGCCGCGAGCACAATATAGAGGGTGGTTCGGAACTGGCCGACCACAAGATCGGTGAGCGACACAATCTCCACTGAGAAATGCTTCGGATAGTCTTTCGGATAGACTTTCGAAAGCTGATTGGCCAGGACGGTTAGATCCGCAACAGCTTGGCGGTGGGAGACATCCGGCTTCAGGTGCCCCAGGAAAAACCAATAGTGCGGAAAAGCTCCGGCGACGGCCGTGTTCGCTGCCGCGTGCAGCGGTTTCACCGGAATCCATAAATCTGCATCGCCCCAAGCAAAGCGAGGAGGCATGATCCCGACCAAGGTCCGCTGTGTGCCGTTCAGAACGAAGGTCTTATTCAATACCGAAGGATCGCCGGCAAATTCTTTAACCCAAGTCTTATAGCGAAGGATAAAAATCGGAGGGGCACCCGGTTCATAGTCGGCTGGTTCGGCCACCCGGCCAAGCAGCGCGGGCATACCGAGAAACTCAAACGTGCCCGGTGTTATGTCATTCCCCTGCAGGAGTTGCGTGCCTTCGCTGGTGCGATACAGAACGTCTACGCGGTCATTGGCGATGACCCGGTCAAAGACCTGATTCTGCGCTACGTAATCCAGGAATTCCGGGTCGGTGTACCCGCCCCGGCCTCCGGGGTCGGTGCGTTCTGAATCGTGAATCTGCACGGACATAAAGCGCTGGGCATCGGGATAGGGAAAGGGCTCGATAAGGATATTTTCGAGCACGCTAAAAATGGCGGTGGATGCACCGATGCCCAGAGCCAGGGTGAGCGTGGCGATAATGGCAAAACCCGGGGATTTCCGTAAGTTCCTGAGTGCATAGCGGATATCCTGCTTGAGTGTTCCCATGGGGCCTCACAATACCCGCACATTTAGCCTACAGTGCCAGATCGGCTTGCCTCTATGTACGTAAAGCCAGGGCGATTTGTTCGATGTGGAGATGAGGCAGATCGCTCGGAGAGAGGCATGTGCTATTGACGCGAATGGCTCGGGAGAAGTTAGCATAGGAAACCGCTCCCCCCTCAAAACAGGCCAGAGGGCTCTTCGCTAGGAGGCTCCTTCGGCCGGCACGGCTGTCTCCGAGACGATCCAACCGTCAGAGAGTTGAACGATACGATTCCCATAGGCAGCGTTTTTCTCAGAATGCGTGACTTGAATGATCGTTGTGCCTTCATCATTTAGTCTCTTGAAGAGTTGCATAATTTCCTCACCCTGCAGGGAATGGAGGTTGCCGGTCGGTTCATCGGCGAGGATCAGTCTTGGGTTCTGAATGACGGCGCGGGCCACACCAACAAGTTGTTGCTGGCCTCCAGAAAGTTGATTGGGGAATAGATCCTTCTTGCCAACAATATGGAAGCGATCGAGAGCGTCGCAGACCAGGCTTGCGCGTTGTTTTTGCACGATATTCTTGTAGGAAAGCGGCATCTCGAGATTTTCATAAACAGTGAGGTCGTCGATTAGGTGATAACTCTGAAAAACGAATCCGATATTGTATTTGTGAAGTTCATTGCGCTGTTTGGTATTCAGTTTATGCACTGGTTGATCGAGAAAAAAGTATTCGCCGGACCAAGCCGAATCGAGCATGCCAAGGATGCCTAGTAAAGTGGACTTCCCTGCCCCGGACGGACCCATAAAAGTGACAAACTCGCCGGCTTGGATATCGAGACTAATGCGGCGAAGCACATAAAAGTTTTGCGCGCCGGCCTGATACGACTTTTCAACATTTCTTAGTTGGATCAACGGCGGCACGGTGGCTCCTTTTCATTCGCAAGTTCCACGCGCAACATCTATTCGTATCGCAAGGAAATCATGGGATCCACTTTGGTCGCACGGCGAGCCGGAATGTAGCAGGCAACCAGAGCGACAATCGTAAGTAGGATCGCGATGCTGGCAAAAGTCACCGGATCGGTAGGACTAATCAGAAACAGAAGACTCTGCATAAAACGAGTAAGCACCAGGCCACACACAAGGCCGATAAGAACCCCGGCCAGCGTGAGCTGCATTCCTTGCGAAATCACCGAGCCAAGAATTTGCCTGCGATCGGCGCCAAGAGCAATGCGTATACCGATATCGCGGGTCTGCAGTGAGACCAGGTAAGACATCACCCCATAGACTCCGACTAGCGCCAATGCGCAACCTAGCACGGCGAAGACGGCCAGCAGAATACTCTGTGAGACGCGAGAGCCGTTCACTTCGGCAATTTGTGCTTTAACGGTTTTAATGGAGATGATCGGCTGATTCTTGTCGACAGCCCAGATGCGTTCTTCGACCGCGGGAACGACGGCAAGGGGATCACTATTCGAGCGAACCACCACATACACTGCGGTAGCATTGCGAATTTGAAAGAACGGCGCATAAATTTGCGGCTTGGTCTCTCCGTTCGCGGTTGCCTCGCGCACATTGCCAACCACTCCCACGATTTCGCCCCACGTCGGATGGCCCGATTCTCGTCGCGTTGAAAGTCTTTTGCCGATTACGTCCATCGAGCCGAAATACTTCCGAGCCAGGGCCTCATTTACGATAAAGACGGGTCGACTGCCTTTTGTGTCGGCTCGGGTGAAGTCGCGTCCAGCAAGCATCGGGATTCCGAGTGTCCGGAAGAAATCGGGAGCAACACGATTACCCAAGGCCGGTTGTTCACCGAGATTTGGATCAGCCACTGTGGCTTCCGTTTCAAACGTCGTTTCGGCGATCTCATCAGACATTGGAAACACGAGTCCTGCTGAGGTCGCGATGACGCCGGGAACCGCCCGTGATCGGTCGAGAACTTGCTCGACAAACGCGATTGCCTGCCCTTCACTGGCAAAGCGAAACTTGGGAAACTCGATTTCAAACGTTACGAGATGATCCGGTTGGAATCCGAGATTCTGGTGGAGCAGCCGGTCGAGACTTCGCAAGGCCAGCGTGGCACCAATCAGCAAAATCGCAGCAATGGCTACTTCGCCCGTGATCAGTGACCTTTGCAGGAAATTATGTGGCGCCCGAGAGAGATTGGGAGCCGAGCCACCCGCGTTTTCTTTTAACGAGAGGCTTACGTCTTGCTGGCTGCTGAGCAACGCGGGCGCAAGGCCGGCAAGCAATGCGGCAACCAGCGATGTGCCGAGCGTGAACCAAGCTACCTGGCCATCGATGCGGATGCCTTGAAGGCGCGGAATATCGGGGGGAAGAATAGACCGCAGTCCATTGAGCGTCCCCATGGCGAGAACGAAGGCGCAGGTACCGCCAGCCAGCGCAACCAGGACGCATTCAACTGCGAGTTGACGCAGGATAACCACACGTGTTGCGCCCATCGCAAAGCGAATGGCAAATTCGCGGCGACGCGCCCAGCCACGGGACAGAAAAAGATTGCTGACATTCGCACAAGCGATGAGCAGAACAAATCCGACGGCGCAAAAAAGAACCGCGAGCGGAGTCCGCGCCTCACCAAACAAGTACTCCTTAAGAGGCGTCGCCTGAATGCTCCAGCCTTTGTGCGCGTCCGGATAGTCGGATACCAAGCGAGCGGAGATGGCGTTAAGTTCGTTTTGCGCTTGGGTTAACGTGACCCCGGTTTTTAGTCGCGCAATCGCAGAAGCCGTGGACGCTGCGCGAGATCCACGTTCCTCATCACTCGGAAGTAACGGCGTCCAAATTTGTGCGTCAGTCGCGAAGCCCAACGCGAGTTGATCCGGCATTACTCCGACGATGGTGTGCGGTTGGCCATCGATTGTAATTGTCCGTCCGACGGCGGTAGGATTGGCGCCAAAACTGTCCTGCCACAAAGAGTAACTGAGTACCGCTACGTGCACTCCAGGCTTGATGTCCTCTCTGGTGAAGCTCCTGCCATCTATCGGTCGAAGGCCAAGAATCGTAAAGAAATCCTCGGAGACTTCCGCGCCTTTGAGGCTTTCCGGTTTGCCATTCCCGGAGAGTTCTTTGGAGACTTCCCTAAATGCCGCAACTCCCGCGAGAGACCGCGCACTGGAGCGAATATCGTTGATATCGGGCAACGACATATTTAAATAGGGCAGGTCAAACGAGGTGTTGCGAGCGGAAATGTCAATGAGCTCTGACGGGTGCGGAAAAGGAATGGACCGCAGTAGCACGGCGTTGACCACGCTAAAGATCGCCGTGTTCGCTCCGATGCCGAGTGCCAGGGTGAGAATCGCCACTGTCGTGAACCCGGGATTTTTGCCTAACATCCGCAGGCCGAAGCGCACATCTTGAACCG
>Ga0074045_10000063_pt1 | contig 87168 bp, 92 predicted proteins | sample BogForMeECP23OM2_FD_94442 | JGI IMG/M metagenome (GOLD analysis project Ga0074045, IMG submission 94442) | Bog forest soil microbial communities from Calvert Island, British Columbia, Canada - Bog Forest MetaG ECP23OM2 | ecosystem: Environmental > Terrestrial > Soil > Wetlands ... | reverse complement strand
ACTCGCTTCCGGCTGGCGGGCTGCGCCTCTACCGGGAGGGGGTCGAACCCTCTGGATCGCTTCGAAAGGTTTCAGGTTACGTTTCCATTCTCCTTTCCAGGACTTCTCCTGTCGCAAGGGCAGACTTGTGCTGACCCCTTGCAGTCATCGCTAAATCGCAATGACAAGGTTTCGGAGCCGGCGCAACGATCGCTTGATTATCAAGGACAACGTGATTCCGCGCCCCCCGGTCGGGCCGAACGCCCGCCCGACGACGGCTCCGGCCCGCCATGACGGGCGAGCGCTCGCGCCTGCCGGAATCCGGCGAAACAGAACGGAACGAACCGCAGCTGCACGCACCCATCCCCTCAGCCGGGCGCGCGCAGCACGTCCAGGATCGCCGCGCCATACAGCGCGAGCTTGTTCGCGCCCACGCCCTTCACCTGCGCCAGCTCCTCAAGCGTCTCCGGGCCCGCCTGCACGATCTCCGCCAGCGTGGCGTCGTGGAAGATCAGGTACGGCGGCACGCCCTGCTCGCGCGCGACCTCCCGGCGCCAGTCGCGCAACGCGTCGAACACGCCGCGCTCGCCCGAGCCCACCTCCGCACGCCCCCGCACGCGCACCTCACGAGCGGGCGGCGCGACGGTGGAGTCCTCGCGCAAGGCGAACGGCACCTCGCCGCGCAGGATCGGCCGCGCCCGGTCGGGCACCAGGCGCAACCCGCCGTGCCCCTCGACGTCCACGTCCACCGCGCCCAGCGCCACCAGCTGCCGGATCACGCTGCGCCAGTAGTTCGCCGGCCGGTCGCTCCCGGCGCCGAACGTCGGCAGGCCGGCGTGGCCGTGCCGCTCGACCTGCTCGGTGCGCTCGCCGCGCAGCACCGCGGCGATGTGCACCGCGCCGAACATCTGCCCGGTGCGCACGATGGCCGACAGCACCTTCTGCGCAGCCACCGTGCCGTCGATCCGCTTCGGCGGCTTCGCACAGGTGTCGCAATGCCCGCACGGCGCGGCCAGACGCTCGCCGAAACAGGCGAGCAGTGCCGCGGTGCGGCACTCGCTGGTCTCGGTGAGTTGGATCATCGCCTCCAGCCGCGCGAGCATCACCCGCAGCTGCGCGTCCGGCGCGCTGGACCGCAGCAGCCAGTGGCGCGCGCGCGCGATGTCCTCGCCGCCATACAGCAGCAGCGTCTCGGCAGGCTCGCCGTCGCGCCCCGCACGCCCGATCTGCTGGTAGTAGCCCTCCGGACTGTCCGGCATGTCGAGGTGCACGACGAAGCGCACATCGGGCCGGTCGATGCCCATGCCGAAGGCGATCGTCGCCACCACGATCATCGGCTCGCCGGAGCGGAACCGGGACGCCGCCGCGCGCTTGGCCGCGGGATCGAGCCCGGCATGGAACGCGACCGCTTGCATCCCCGCCGCGCGCAGCCGCTCGGCGACCCGCTCCGTCTTCGCCCGGCTGCCGCAATAGACGATGCCGCATTCGCCCTTGTGCCGCCGCAGGAAGGCCAGCAGCTGGTTCGCCTCGCTGGTCTTCGCCGCCGCCGCGATATGCAGGTTCGGCCGGTGAAAGCTGGCGGCGAACACCCGCGCGGTCTGCATCCCGAGTGCGGCCAGGATGTCGTCGCGCGTCCGCGGATCGGCGGTGGCGGTCAGCGCGATGCGCGGCACCCCGGGGAACCGTTCGCCGAGCACGCGCAGGCCGCGATACTCGGGCCGGAACTCGTGCCCCCATTGCGAGACGCAGTGCGCCTCGTCGATCGCGAACAGCGCCAGCCGCAGCCCGGCCAGCCGGTCGAGCAGCGCGGTCCCCAGCAGCCGCTCGGGCGAGACGTAGAGCAGGTCGAGCGTCCCGTCGGCCAGCGCCCGCCCGGTGCGCGCGGCCTCGCTCGGATCGAGGTCGGAATGCAGCGCCCCGGCCGCGACGCCGAGTTGCCGCAGGGCAGCAACCTGGTCGTCCATCAGCGCGATCAGCGGCGAGACCACCACGGCCACACCGAGCCGGCACAATGCGGGCACCTGGTAGCAGACGCTCTTGCCGCCCCCGGTGGGCATCAGCACCAGGGCGTCGCCGCCCTCGGTCACATGGCGGACGGCGTCCTCCTGCAGCCCACGGAAGGCGGGAAAGCCGAAGACGCGGCGCAACACCTCGGCCGGGTCGTCACCGAACTGACTGGGTGCAAGAATTGCCTGCGATTTCAAATACGTTCCGCCGCTTTATCTCGTCATCGCGAGGCGCGCAGCGCCGTGGTGATCCAGGGCCGCGCGACAGGCATCTGCCACGCGGCCCTGGATCGCCACCCGCCACGCCTTCGGCTCGCGGTCGCGATGACGAAAACCCTGACTCAGGTCGCGGAGTCCCCGCTACCCCTAGTGTCCTGCCCCAGAAGTTCGCATGCGAACTTCTGGGATAAGCAGGCCACTAAGACTTTGATTTCTAGTGTCCCACTCAGATTCCGAAGTTCGACGAACTTCGGAATCTGGACACTAGTCCACCTGGATCTCGACGCGACGGTTCTCCTGCGACGACAGCGTGTAGTCGACCGGACCTCTCGCCGCCCTGGCGATCCGCCCGGCCGGAATGCCGTCGGCCACGAGCTGGTCGACCACGAGCTGCGCCCGCGTCCCCGAGATGCCGGTCTCGGCCTTCTGCACGTCCGGGGGGGCATAGCCGACCACCGTGATGGGCGCGTCCGGATGCGACTTCGCCCAGTCGGCAGCGGCGCGCACCGAGCCGCGCCCCGCGTCGTCGAGCTTGTCGGACCACTGGCCGAAGAACACCACGAAGGTCTGCGCGGGCTTGCCCGACCCCGCACAGGCGGCCAGACCGAAAGCGAGGCAGGCAAGCACACCGAACCGCCGCATCACACTTCCCGCTGTCTTGCTCACGACCTCGTGCCCGAGCATGGCGGCCGTCGTCAACCTGAGGGTTCCGCCCCGCAGTCGCCCGCGCCTATCATCCCGGCGCCGCATGGAGTGCTGCTCATGACCGCCTTCCGTCCCAATTCCAACGCCGCGCGCGACATCGCGAGCGTGCTGCACCCCTACACCGACCTGCAGACGCACCTCGAGGTCGGCCCGGTGGTGATCACGCGCGGTAAAGGCGTGCGCGTGTGGGACGATGCCGGCAAGGAATACATCGAGAGCCTCGCCGGGCTGTGGTGCGCCTCGCTCGGCTTCGACAACGAGCGTCTGGTGCAGGCGGCGGCGGCGCAGATGCGCAAGCTGCCGTTCTACCACGGCTTCGCGGCCAAATCGCACGAGCCGCTGATCGAGCTGGCCGAGATGCTGCTCGAACGCGCGCCGGCGCCGATGAGCAAGGTGTTCTTCGCCAACTCGGGGTCCGAGGCGAACGACACCGCGATCAAGATGATTCGCTACTTCAACAACGCCGTCGGCCGGCCGGACAAGAAGAAGATCATCGGCCGCATCCGCGGCTATCACGGCATCACGCTGGCCTCCGCGTCGCTGACCGGCCTGGCGGTGAATCACCGCAGCTTCGACCTGCCGCTGCCCGGCTTCCTGCACACCATGACACCGCACCACTACCACCAGGGGCTGCCCGGCGAGAGCGAGGACGCCTTCGCGACGCGCTGCGCCGAGGAACTCGACAAGCTGATCGTCGCCGAGGGACCGGAGACGGTCGCCGCGATGTTCGCCGAGCCGATCATGGGTGCCGGCGGCGTCATCGTTCCGCCGCACGGCTACTTCCACAAGATCCAGCAGGTGCTGCGCAAGCACGACGTCCTGCTGGTGGCCGACGAGGTGATCTGCGGCTTCGGCCGCCTCGGCACCTACTGGGGCAGCCAGTATTACGACATCCAGCCCGACATGCTCACCTGTGCCAAGGCGCTGTCGGCGGCCTACCTGCCGATCAGCGCGGTGATGGTGAACGCGCGCGTGTTCGACGGGCTGGCGAAGGAGAGCCACGAGATCGGCACCTTCGGCCACGGCTACACGTACTCGGGCCACCCGGTGCCCGCCGCGGTCGCGGTAGAGGCGCTGAAGATCTACGACGAGATCGACATCACCGAGCACGTCCGCCGCGTCGGCCCGTACATGCAGGACCACCTGCGTAAGCGCTTCGCGAACCACGAACTGGTGGGCGAGGTGCGCGGCGTCGGCCTGATCGGCGCGCTCGAACTCGTGGCCGACAAGGAGACGCGCAAGAACTTCGAGCCCTCGCGCAAAATCGGCCCACGCGTCGCGCGTCAGGCCGAGGAGCACGGCCTGATCACCCGCGCGCTCGGCGGCGACATCATCGCCTTCAGCCCGCCGCTGATCATCACCGAGGCCGAGATCGACGAGATGATCGACCGCGCCTCGCGCGCGCTGGACGACGTCGCGGCGGAGCTGCGCCAGGAGACGGCGGGTTGACCGAACTTTGCCGCCGTCGGGATCGTTGAGCGAGCCATGAAACGACGCCGCACGTCTCCGCCGCTGCCGCTGATGCTCGCCGAGCTGTCGCTCGCGTCGTGGGAGACGATCGCGCGACGCAGCCTGCTGATGGCGCAGCGTACCTGCTCGCCGCTCGAGTACTCCCGCATGGTGACCGAGAAGGCCGCTGCGACCGCCGAGACGGCCGCCGCTCTGGCGCGCGGGGCCTCTGCCGCCGCGCTGCTCGCCCCGTGGCACTCGCGCGCGACGGCGAACGCGAAGCGGCTGCGCAAGCGGCGCGGGTGATCAGGCGTTCGGCAGCGGAATGAACTCCGCCTCGTCGCCGGGCACCACGCCGAACCGCCCGGCGGCCCAGTCCGCCTTCGCGGCTTCGATACGATCGCGCGACGAGCTGACGAAGTTCCACCACAGGTGCCGCTCGCCCTCCAGCGGCTCCCCGCCCAGCAACAGGACGCGGGAGGCAGTGCGGGCGCGGATCGTCACCGCGTCGCCGGGGCGGAACACCAGCAGCCGATGCGCCCCGAACACCTCGCCCACCTCGACCTCGCCGTCGATGACATAGGCGGCCCGTTCGGCGTGGTCGGCCGGGAACGGGATCGCGGTCCCCGGCTGCATGCGGACGTCGGCGTACACCGTCACCGACGGCGTCGGCACGGGCGAGGTCTGGCCGAACAGCGAGCCCAGGATCAGCCGCAACGCCACGCCCCGGTCCTCGACGAACGGCAGGTCGGCGACCGGTGCATGGGCGAAGCCGGGATCGCTCTCCTCCGCATCGCGCGGCAAGGCGAGCCAGCTCTGGATGCCCTCGGTGCGCTCCTCGCGTCCGCGGGCCGCGTCGCTCGAGCGTTCCGAATGCGCGATGCCGCGTCCGGCGACCATCAGGTTCACCTCGCCGGGCAGGATTTCCAGCGCGGTGCCCAGCGTGTCGCGATGGAACAGGCTGCCGTCGGTCAGATAGGTCAGCGTCGCCAGCCCGATATGCGGATGCGGCCGCACGTCGATCCCCCGCCCCGCCGGCAGGATCGCCGGACCCATGTGATCGAGGAAGATGAACGGCCCGACCGTGCGGCGGCGCAGGTTCGGCAGCACACGGCGGACGGCGAACCCGCCGAGGTCCTTGCTCACCGGCTCGACCACGATGTCGACCGGCCCGGGCTCCCCGGGTTCACTCGCGTCCGGCTCGGGGCAGGGCAGCCAGCTCATGGCGGACCTCTCAGCAGACGCGGATACGGTAGCTCAGAACCCGCTTCTCACCGGCGGGAATGTGCATCAGCCCCGGCTTGGTCTCGAAGTCGCCCTCGAACCCGGCGGGATCGGCTGTGCCGTACCATGGTTCGATGCACAGCAGGTCGGAATCGCGCCGCGACCAGATGCCGAGCTGGCGGTAGCCGCTCCACGACACCTCGATCTGCGGCGTCTCCGGACCGCCGTAGCGCAGGCTGTCGCTCGCGGGGTCGGGCATGATGATCGCGTCGGCGTCGAACAGCGCCGGATCCAGATGCAGCGTGTCGCCCTGGATCGGCGTGGGCACCGGATCGGGCAGCACAAGACCGTCGGCGTCGAGCCTGCGGATCGGCGCGGGCTCGGGTCGGGCGAAGGTGATCGTGTGCGCCTCCTTCGCAACCCCTTCCGACAGCGGCCACTGGAAGGCGGGATGCATCCCGGCAGACGCCGGCAGCGTGCCACGGCCGGTGTTCGTGATGGTGGCGATCACCTCCAGCGCGTCGTCGTCGAGCGCGTACGCGATCTCCAGCTTGAACGCCCACGGGTAGTGCTTGCGGGTCTCGCCGTCGTCGTGCAGCACCAGCCGGCAGCGCGTGGTGTTGCGCTCCAGCCAGGCGAACCGGCGGTCGCGCGCGAAGCCGTGACGCCCCATCGGATAGACCTTGCCGGCGTGGCGCAGGCAGTGGCCGTTCATCTCGCCGACCGTCGGGAACAGCACCGGCGCGTGGCGCGGCCAGGTCGGACCCGCCTGCCACAGCAGCTCCTGGTCCACCGCATCTCGCAGCGAGCAGAGCTCGGCACCATCCGCCTTGACGGTGACGGTCAGATAAGCGTTCGCAATGACGTGGCGGTCCTGCATCGGCGCCCGAGGGGAGCTGCGATTGACGTTCGGCAATGAATCCGGTGCGGGTCAAGGGGATTCCGCCTGATGCCCGCGTGGTTCCTCGGCTACGCCGTGCTCGGCGTGGCGCAGAGCGGCATGGCGCCGATCCTGCTGCCGCTGGCCGGCGGCTACGGCGGAATCCTGTATTCCGCCTGGGCCGCCGCCGGGCTGCTCGGGCCCATCCTGGGCCATTGGAGCGACCAACGCGGACAGCATCACAATCTCGCGGTTGCCGGCCTCGGGCTGGGCATGGTCTCGATGGTCGCCTTCCCGTTCGTGGCCGGCCTGCCGGCCCATCTCGCGCTGGCGTTCACCGGCGGCCTCGGCTCGGTCGCGGCCACCATCATGGGCACGATCTTCATCGTCGGGTCGACGCCACGCGACATGTGGGACGAGCGCATCGGCCTGCTGCAGACCTACATGAGCATGGGACAGGTGGCCGGGCTGCTGCTGGCCGGCGCGCTGGCGCACCGAGCGGACATCGCCTTCGGCGTTCAGGCGGCCGCCTACGCGCTGGCACTGCCGCTGGTCCTGCGGTTCGCGCCGCGCGACCCGGCCCAAGTCGCCAGGGGCGACGTAAAGGCACACCCCTCGCGCGGCGGCGAGGCGGGTGCCGCGGGGGGTGCGATGCGCATCCACATCGCCAGCTGGCGCGGCATCGCCTCGCTGGGCTGGCTGCCGCACGGTCCGCTGGCCCTCTTCCTGGCGGTCTGGCTGCTCTCCTACACGGCGACCAACGCGGTCTGCGTGATGTTCCCGGTCGCACTGACGCAGGAGTTCCACCAGCCGGCGCTCCTGCCGGCCGCCGCCTACGCGGTCGGCATCACACTCGGCCTGCCGCTCTATCGGGTGGCGGCACGCTGGGAGCATCGCGGCTCGGCGAGCGACGCGCTGATGCGCGGCCTGCTGACGCGCGCCTTGGTGCTGGTGGTCCTCGCCGCCATCGCCTGGGCCAAGCCGGACTGGGCGACCGTGCCCATCCTGGCGGCGTTTGCCGCCACCCAGATCCTCTGGCCGCTGCTGGGGGTGAGCAGCAACACGCTGGCGGTGGAACTCGCGACCATCGACCGCGGCGAGAGCGTCGGCCTGCTGAACGCCTGCACCGCGCTCGGCGCGACGCTCGGCGGCGTCTTCGGCGGGCAGATCAACGCCTATTTCGGCTTCGGCGCGTTGTGCATCGTGGCCTGCGCCTGCGTCCTGGGCTCGGTGCTGCTGTTCCGCGCCCGACCCGCAGCACCCGAGCTGGCGCCGACGTAATGGTCAGTCGCCGGGCGGATCGAGCAGCACCGCGCGCAAGGCACGCCAGCTCTCCTCGTCGGGGGTACAGATCAACCCGCCGCTGGTGACCGAGGCGGTATAGGGCGAGCCGTCGAACCGCGCCGCGTAGCCGCCGGCCTCGCGATGCAGCAGCCATCCCGGCGCGTGATCCCAGGGCATCAGCTTGTTGTAGAGCAGGAAGTGGCAGTGGCCGCCGGCGGCGGTGCGGTACTCGTGCGCCGCACAGCGGTAGCTCCACGCGGCACTCACATGCGCCAGGCCAGCGACGACGCGGGTGCGCTCGGGCTCGTGCAGATACATCCACGACGCCATGCCAGCCATCCGCTCGACCGGCACCGATGCGGCGACGCGCAGCATCCGCCGGCCGGACGGCCCATCCAGCCACGCGCCCTGCCCGGCCAGCGCGCAGGCGGTGTCGCCGATCACCGGATCGTGGATGGCGGCGGCGGTGATCTCGCCGTGCTCGATCGCCGCGACCATCGAGCCGAACAGCGGCAGGCCGGCCTGGTAGTTGAACGTGCCGTCGATCGGATCGACGACGAAGGCGAGCGCCGCGTCGCCTCGAAGCGGCAGCAGCGACGGATCGGCCGCCGCCGCCTCCTCGCCGACGATCAGCGCGCCGGGGTAACGACGCAGCAGGGCCGCGGCGATGGCGCGTTCGGCCGCCTCGTCGGCAACGGTGACGAAGTCCGTGGGCCCCGACTTGGTGCGGATGTCGCCGGGGCCGAGGGCGCGGAAACGCGGCATGATCTCCCGCCGCCCGGCGTCCGCGAGGATGGCGGCGAGAGCGGCGACGTCATCCTCGGTCATGCGGCGTCCGGATTGCCCGCGGCCGGGCGCTCGAAGCGCGCACGGTCGGCCGGCAGCAGGCGCACGGTGACGTGCACGCCCTCGTCGTCGTCGTCGCGCCGCACCACCTCGCCGTGCCGATACAGCCACGCGAGGCGCGCGCCGTCGGCCGACGGGATCACGTAGTCGGCGACCTCCATCCCCGCCGCGATGCGCGCATCCACCGCGACGCGCAGATCGTGCAGTCCCTCGCCGGTGATGGCGGAGACCGCGACCGTGCCCGCGCTGCGGTTGGACGGCGGGCGCGCCGGCACGTTGGCCACGCCGCCGAGCAGGTCGGCCTTGTTGAGCACCTCGATCGTGCGCTCGGACCAGTCGGTCTCCAGCGTGCCGTCATGCGCCAGGCCGTCCAGCACGCCGACGACGTCGGCACGCTGCGCAGCCGTATCGGGATGCGCGATGTCGCGCACGTGCAGGATCACGTCGGCCTCGGCCACTTCTTCCAGCGTGGCGCGAAACGCGGCGACGAGTTCGGTCGGCAGGTCGCTGATGAAGCCCACGGTGTCGGACAGGATGGCGCGGCGCCCCGACGGCAGGCGGATGCCGCGCATCGTCGGATCGAGTGTTGCGAACAGCTGGTCCTTCGCGGCCACGTCGGCGCCGGTCATCGCGTTGAACAGCGTCGACTTGCCCGCGTTCGTGTAACCGACCAGCGCGATGACCGGGAACGGCACGCGGCGTCGCGCCGTGCGATGCAGACCGCGCGTGCGGCGCACCTGTTCCAGTTCGCGCTTGAGCTTGACGATGCGCTCGCCGATCAGCCGCCGGTCCGCCTCGATCTGCGTCTCGCCGGGGCCGCCGAGGAAGCCGAAGCCGCCGCGCTGCCGCTCCAAGTGAGTCCACGACCGCACGAGGCGCGAACGCTGATACTCAAGATGCGCGAGTTCGACCTGCAGCGCGCCTTCGCGCGTCGCCGCGCGCTCGCCGAAGATGTCGAGGATCAAGCCGGTGCGGTCGATGACCTTGCAGTTCCACGCGCGTTCGAGGTTGCGCTGCTGCACGGGCGACAGCGCGGCATCGACGATGGCAAGGGTGACGTCGTGCTCGGCGATCGCGGTCCCCTGCGCGGCCACCTGCCCTTCGCCGAGCAGCGTCGACGGACGCCGGCTGCGCAGCGGCAGGATCGCGGTGTGCACGACCTCCAGCCGGATCGCGCCGGCGAGCCCGATCGCTTCCTGCAAGCGCGCCTCGGCGGCACGCGTCGCCTCGCGCGCGCCGTCCGGCTTCTCCCAGGGCAGGATGACAGCGGTACGGGTCGGGCCCGTACGGGTCTCACTCTCCGCCGGCAGGTGCCGTCTCCCGCGCAGCCGCACCTTCGCGTGCGGTCGTCGCGGACGCGGTGCCGGCGCCCGTCGATGCGGTCGCGGCGTCGAACAGCTGGATGGGTGCACCCGGCATCACCGTGCTGATCGCGTGCTTGTAGACGAGCTGCGTGTGCCCGTCCCTGCGCAGCAGCACAGAGAAGTTGTCGAACCAGGTGATGATGCCCTGCAGTTTCACGCCGTTCACTAGGAAGACCGTCACCGGCGTCTTGTTCTTGCGCACATGGTTCAGGAAGACGTCCTGAACGTTCTGTGACTTCTCATTGGCCACGGCAGCTTTCCTTCGGTTGTTTGTTCCATTGTCCCGCCGCGGACGTGGCACAGCCGCGGCAGTGTTTCAGCGCGTCAGAAGATTAGCAGCCGGTCACCCCCGTGCAAGGAGCGGGCTTCCGGATGGCAACCGCGGGGGGACAATATCACGCCAGCGCGCGAAGCCGATCCGCCAGGGCTACCGCGTCGGCAATGTGCAAATCGGGTGCCGCGCGCGCCACGCCACCGTCATGTGCGGCATCGCCGACCAGCACCGCCATCACGCCGGCCGCGCGCGCGGCCTGCATATCCAATGCGGTATCGCCCAGATACCAGACGGTCCGCGACGGCGAATGGCCGAGTTGCGCCAGCGCGAGGCGGATCGGCGCGGGGTCCGGCTTGTCGGCCTCCGCGTCACCCGCGCCGACGACGGCGCCGAACATGGGCGCCCATCCCAGATGCGCCACTTCGTCGCGCAGGAACCGGCCGGTCTTGTTTGACACCACGGCCTGCGGCCAGTTCCGCCCTGCGAACAACGCGTCCTGCGCGCCCGGCATCGGGGTGACGTGCGACAGGTGCTGCTCGGCGAGGGCCGCATAGAAGATATCGCGGGCGTGCGGCCAGTCGGCGCCGAAGACGACGGGGAAACTGTCGCGCAACGAGGTGCGCACACGGGCGCGCACCTCGGCGGCGGTCCATTGCGGCAGGCCGAAGGCGGCGAACGCGGCGTTCAGCGCCGCCGCCACTCCGGCCCAGGCATCGACCAGCGTGTTGTCCCAGTCCCAGAGCAGAACGGTCGGGGAGTGCAGGTTCGGCGCGGTCATCGAGGGCCGATCACCTCGTCATCGCGACCGCGAGGCGAAGGCGTGGCGGGTGGCGATCCAGGCCAACGTGACAAACGCCTGTCACGCGGCCCTGGATCGCCACGGCGCTTCGCGCCTCGCGATGACGACGTGGACTTGTGCGATGACAGAACAAGGTTGCGGTGACGGAGTGAGGTCACGCCGCGTTGCGTCGGTCGCCGCGCACGTGGCGCGAGAACAGATCGAAGATCGCGGACGTCACCGGTCCGGGCGTGCCATCGCCGATCGTCGCGCCGTCGACGGCGGTGATCGCGCGCACGAAGCTGGTCGCCGAGGTGATGAATACCTCCTGCGCCGCGCGCAGCTCGTCGAGGCTGAACGCGCACTCCTCGAACGTCATCCCGGCATCCGCCATCAGCGCGATCACCGCGCCGCGCGTGCAGCCGGCGAGAATCGCATTGTCCAGGTGCCGTGTGCGCAGCACGCCCTTCGCGTCGACGATCCACACGTTCGTCGAGGAGCCCTCGGTCACCATGCCATTGCGGTCGAACAGGATCGCCTCGCCCGCGCCCTGCTCGCGCGCGGCCTGCTTGGCGAGCACGTTGGGCAGCAGCCCGACGGACTTGATGTCCACGCGAGACCAGCGGATGTCGGGCTGGGTGATCGCATGCACGGTCCACGCGTCCGCCTCGGCCGGGAACGGCGGGATGCGGCGCGAGGTGATAACGAGCGACGGCGGGGTCCACGCCGCGGGAAACGCGTGATCGCGCTTCGCCACGCCGCGCGTCACCTGCATGTAGACGATTCCGTCGGTCACGCGGTTGCGCGCCGCCACCTCGCGCAGCACGCAGCGCAGCGCCTCGCGGTGCATCGGCTGGGCGATGCGCAGCTCGCGCAGGCTGCGCTCGAGCCGGTCGAGGTGCCGGTCCTCGTCGATCAACCGTCCGCCATGGACGTAGATCACCTCATAGACGCCGTCGGCGAACTGGTAGCCGCGGTCCTCGATATTCACGCTCGCGTCCCGCTGCGGCACGTAGCGGCCGTTGACGTAGGCGATGCGGCTCATGCTTGCGTCCCCCTCAGAACGGTGGCAGCCGGTCGGCGCCCTACGTGCTCACCCGCTCGTCGGAATTCACGCCCAGCTGCTTGAGCTTGCGGTGCAGCGCGCTGCGCTCCATGCCGACGAACTGCGCGGTGCGGCTGATGTTGCCGCCGAAACGCAGCAGCTGCGCCTGCAGGTACTGCGTCTCGAACAGGTCGCGGGCCTCGCGCAGCGGCAGGCCCATGATGTCGGCGGCCGGGTCGATCGACAGCAGCGCCGGCGCCTGCGACCCGATCTCCGGCGGCAGCATGTCGGCGCGGATCGCATCGGCAGCGGTGCCCGGCGCCATGATCAGCAGCCAGTCGATCAGGTTGCGCAACTGCCGCACATTGCCCGGCCACTCGTAGGCCTGCAGCGCAGCGAGTGCGTCGGCCGACAGCTCGCGCACGGGGATGCCGCTGGCCTCCGCCGAACGATGCAGGAAATACTGCGCCAGCGCGGGCACATCCTCGCGCCGCTCCTTCAGCGCCGGGATGCGCAGCGGCACCACCGCCAGCCGGTAATACAGGTCCTCGCGGAAGCGCCCGGCCGCGATCTCGTTCTGCAGGTCGCGGTTGGTCGTCGCGATCACCCGCACGTCCACCTTCACGCGCTGCGAGCCGCCGAGGCGCTCGAAGGTCTGGTCCTGCAGCGCGCGCACGATCTTGCCCTGCGTCTCCAGCGGCATGTCGGAGACCTCGTCGAGCAGCAGCGTGCCGCCATGCGCGCGCTCCAGCACGCCGGCGCGGCGCGGGTTGAGCATCGCGTCGGACCCGGCCTCCAGGCCGAACAGCTCCTCCTCGAACCGGGCGGGCGCGAGCGTCGCGCAGTTCAGCATCACGAACGGATTGTCGGCCCGCCGCGACCGCGCATGGATCATCCGCGCGGCGACCTCCTTGCCCGATCCCGCCGGACCGCTGATCAGCACGCGGGACCCGGTCGGCGCGACGCGCTCGATCTGCGCGCGCACGGCGGAGATCGCCGCGCTGTCGCCGGTCAGCCGCGTCTCCGGACCCGCGCGCAGGCGCAGCTCCGCGTTCTCCCGCTCCAGCGCCGCCGCCTCCAGCGCGCGTCGCATCACCAGCAGCAGGCGATCGGACTTGAACGGCTTTTCCAGGAAGTCCCAGGCGCCGTGCTGGATCGCGGTGACCGCCATCTCGATCGTGCCGTGGCCGGAGATCATCACCACCGGCACCTGCGGCTCCTCGCTGTGCAGCGACCGCAGGATGCCCAGCCCATCCAGCTTCGATCCCTGCAGCCAGACGTCCAGGATCACCAGCGACGGCCGGCGCGCGCGGAACGCGGCGATCGCCGCGTCGCTGTCGGCGGCCTGCCGTGTCTCGTAGCCTTCGTCGCGCAGCGTCCCGTCGATCAGCAGACGGATATCGGGCTCGTCGTCGACGATCAGTATCTCATGCGCCATTCGGCATCCTCAGCGGCAAGGTCAGCACGGCGACCGCTCCGCGCGAGTCCGGACGGTCGTCCAACGTCACCTCGCCGCCGTGGTCTTCCATGATCTTCTTCACGATCGCCAGCCCCAGACCGGTGCCTTTCGGCTTGTGCGTCACGTAGGGCTCGGTCAGTTTTTCGCGATCCTGCTCCGGCAGCCCCACGCCGTCGTCGGTCGCCGAAATGCGGACGGCGTCGGGCGCCTGCTCAACCCGCAACAGGATATGCCCCGCGCCCGGCTCGGCCGCTACTGCGTCCTCGGCGTTCTGGAGCAGATTCGTCAAGGCCTCGCGCAGCAGCCGTCCGTCGCAGGGCGCCACCGGGCCGCTCTCCGGAATGTCGGCTTCCCAGACCAGATCGGGGCGCGCGGTCCGGCGCAGCACGAACACCTCGCGGGCGACCCGCCCGACATCCTCGGGCCTGATCTGCGGCGTCGGCATGCGTGCGAAGCGGCTGAACTCGTCGACCATCCGGCCGATGTCGCCGACATGCCGGACGATGGTGTCGGCGCACTGGCGGAACGTCTCCGGGTCCGACGTGATCTCGCGCGCGAACCGGCGCTTGAGCCGCTCGGCCGACAGCTGGATCGGCGTCAGCGGGTTCTTGATCTCGTGCGCGATGCGGCGCGCCACGTCCGCCCACGCTGCCTGACGCTGCGCGGCCTGCAGGGCGGTGATGTCGTCGAACGTCACCACGTAGCCGTCGATCCGCCCCGCCTTCATCTCCGCGCCGATCCGCACCAGCAGCGTGCGCCGGTGCGTGGGCGGCCCCAGCGCCACCTCGGCCGTGCGCGGCCGCTCCGGCACCTCGCGCGCCTCGCGCAGCAGGCCGGCGAATTCCGGCACCACCGCCGGCAGCTCCTGCCCGAGCACCGACCACAGATCGGTCCCCAGCAGGTCGCTCGCCGCGCGGTTCGGCAGCTCGATCCGTCCCTGCGCGTCCAGCCCCACGACGCCCGCGGAGACGCCGGCGAGCACCGTCTCGGTGAACCGCCGCCGCTCGTCGATCTGGCTGTAGGCGTCCATCAGCTCGGCGCGCTGCGCGGCCAGCTGGTTGGTCATGCGGTTGAAGGCGCGCGACAGCCCGGCGATCTCGTCGTGCGAAGCGAGTTCGGGCACCCGCACGCCCAGGTCGCCGCCGCGCACGCGCTCGGCCGCCTGGATCAGCCGCGCGATCGGCCGCGCCACCTGGTTGGCCACCACCAGCCCGACCAGCACCGCCGCGCACAGCACCAGCAGGGCGACGATGGCGAAGATCCAGGCGAAGGCGATCTGCAGCCACGACCGGTTCTTGTCCATCGCCTGGTACGACGCGACGGCGGCCTCGGTCTTGGCCATGTGATCGAGGATCTGCGGATCGACCGGGCGGCCGATCAGCAGCATGATGTCGGGATTGGACTGCAGCTTGGTCACCGCGCGCACGCGCGTTCCGTCGTCGGTGTCCAGCACCGCGGTGTCGCCGGCGCGCGCGCGCTCGGTCGCCCATTGCGGCGGCGCCTCGACGCCCAGACCCGCGAACAGGCCGGCACGGGCGATGATCTGGTTCGTCACCGGCTCGAAGATGATCGCCTCGGTCAGGCCGCGCAGCGCCGTCTGCGTCGCCAGGATGTCGGCGAACGCGTTGGGATCGATGGCGAGGAAGCGTCCGGCGTTCGACAGGTCGTTCGCCATCTCGAGGGCCACCGACCGGATGTTGTCGCGATGCTCCTCCAGATAGCCGCGCGAGGCTTGCAGGCTTTCGGTCAGCGCCTCGCGCACCGGGTCGTTGAACCAGGTCTGGATGCCGACGTGGAAGAACACCACGGCGAATGCCGCGACGACGATCGTTGGCGCGACCGCGATGCCGCCGAACAGCATCACGAGCCGCACGTGCAGCCGCGCGCCGGCGGCACCCCGGCGCCGTTCCATCCACACGCGCGTCAGCCGGCCCGCGAGCAGCGCGCCCAGGATCAGCAGGACCGACAGGTTGGCCAGCACCAGCCCAGCGCCGACGCCGGCCGTTATCCCGATCGGCGTGCCGCGCGCCAGCGCGAAGAACGTGCCCACGCCCAGGCACAGCGCCAGCACAGCCAGCGCGACCGTCACCGCCCTGCCCATCAGCACGGCGGTCAGCCGCGCGAACAGGCCAGGCCGCGACTCCTGCATCGGCGGCTCGGGCTGCAGCGCGGACGGCGGCAGCGAGACGTTCATGCACGTCCCTCCTTCACGTCGGCCGCCAGTCTACGCGGAACGCTCACGCGATGCCGCGTACCACGGCGATCTCCAGATCACGAATCTTCTTGCGCAGCGTGTTGCGGTTCAGGCCCAGCATGGCCGCGGCCTTGATCTGGTTGCCGCGCGTCGCGGCGAGCGTGAGCTGGATCAGCGGCCGCTCCACCTCGGCCAGCACGCGGTCGTAGATGTCCGACGCCGTCATGCCCTCGTCATGCGCGGCGAGGAACGTCTTCACGTGCCGCTCGATGGCGCGCGACAGCGGTTCCGGCCCGGACGCGGCGGGCGCCTCATGCGCCACCTGCACGTCGGCAAGCTCGGCCGCCACGACGTCGCGGGTGATCACCTCCTGCGGGCACAGCGCCGCCAGCCGGCGCATCAGGTTCTCCAGCTCGCGCACGTTGCCGGGCCAGCGGTGCTGGCGCATATGCTCGATCGCACCCTGGTCCAGCATCTTCGCCGGCAGCCCGTCGGCGCGCGCGCGATCGAGGAAGTGCCGCGCCAGATCGGCGATGTCGTCGGAGCGTTCGCGCAGCGGCGGCAGCCGGATCGGCACCACGTTCAGGCGGTAGAACAGGTCCTCGCGGAACTGGCCCTGGCGGATCGCCGCGCGCAGGTCGCGGTGCGTCGCGGCGATGATGCGGACGTTCGCCTTGATCGGCTGGCGCCCGCCGACGCTGGTGAATTCGCCTTCCTGCAGCACGCGCAGCAGCCGGGTCTGCGCCTCGGGCGGCATGTCGCCGATCTCGTCGAGGAACAGCGTACCGCTGTTGGCCTGCTCGAAGCGCCCCTGGCTGCGGTTGTGCGCGCCGGTGAAGGCGCCGCGCTCGTGGCCGAACAGCTCGCTCTCGATCAGCTCGCGCGGGATCGCCGCCATGTTGATGGCGACGAACGGCCCGCTGCGGCGCTTGCCGTAGTCGTGCAGCGCGCGCGCGACCAGCTCCTTGCCGGTGCCGCTCTCGCCGTTGATCATCACCGTGAGGTCGGCCGTCGTCAGCCGCGCGATGGTGCGGTAGATCTCCTGCATCGCCGGGCTGCGGCCGATGAGCGGCAGCTTCTCGTCGGAATCGCGCGGCGCCTCGGACGATTCCGGGGCGGACGAAGGTGCGGCGAGCGCGCGGCCGACGACGCTCAGCAGCTCCTGCAGGTCGAACGGCTTGGGCAGGTATTCGAACGCGCCGCGCTGCGTCGCCTTCACCGCCGTCATCAGCGTCGACTGCGCGCTCATCACCACGACGCGCAACTCGGGCCGCACGCGGCGGATGCGCGGGATCAGATCGAGTCCGTTCTCGTCCGGCATCACCACGTCGGTGATCACCAGATCGCCCTCGCCGTCTTCCACCCAGCGCCACAGCGTCGCGGCGTTGCCCGTGCTGCGCACCTGGTAGCCGGAGCGGCCGAGCGCCTGCGTCAGCACGGTGCGGATCGACCGGTCGTCGTCGGCGACCAGCACGGTGGGGGGTGTCATCGGAGCATCCATCGGTGTTTCCACCCTCAAATCAGAACAGCTGCGAGGCGATCATCACCGTGCCGACCCAGCCGGCAAGGAATGCAAACGTGCGGATCATCGGAATCCCGGCGAGATAGACCACGGCGTGCACCAGCCGCGCGATGAAGAAGATCTCTGCGCCGAGTACCGTGATCGTGTTGTGGACGTTGGCGAACTGCGCGACGAGCACGATCGCCGCGAACGGCGCCAGATTCTCGAGCATGTTCCGATGCGCGCGGTTGGCGCGCCCGACCCAGCCGGGCAGTTCGGGGAAATGCTCGCGGTTGCCCGTCAGCTGCGAAAACGGAACAACCCGCAGAGCGCCCGTCGCCTGCACCACGGGCAGCAACAGGGTCAGCAGCGCCGAATAGAGCAGCATCGTCAGTTCGACCGACATCGAAGCGCTTTTCCTCCCGTTGACCGACGCACCCGGTTCTAATCGTGTCGTCCCACGTCGTCGTCCGCGATCACCGGCAGATGCAGCCGGAACTCGGTGCGGCCGGGACGGCTGTCGACCTCGATGAGGCCGCCATGGTCGCCGACGATTTTCGCGACCAGCGCGAGACCGAGCCCCGAGCCGGATGGCTTTGTACTGACAAATGGATCGAACAGATGCGGCCTGATGTCCTCCGGTATGCCCGGGCCGTTGTCGCGCACGCTCACCACCATCGGCAGATCGAGACGCGACCGCGTTCCGGGCACAGCAAGCCGCATGCCGTGCTGATAGGCGGTGCTCAGGCCGATCTCGCCCGTCGTGGTGCCGGTCACGGCGATGCTCTCCGCCGCGTTCTTCACCAGGTTTAACAACACCTGCACCAGCTGGTCGCGGTTGCCCCAGACCGCCGGCAGCGACGGATCGTAGTTCTCGACGAAGCGGATGTGCGGCGCGAAGCCGGTCTGTGCCAGGCGGCGCACGTGGTCGAGCACGCGATGGATGTTGACCGGCGCGCGCTCGATCGGCTTCTCGCCGAAGATCTCCATGCGGTCGACCAGCGCGCGGATGCGGTCGGCCTCGTCGCGGATCAGCTCGCACAGCTCGCGGTCGGCCGCGGTGACGCTGGTTTCCAGCAATTGGGCGGCACCGCGGATGCCGGACAGCGGGTTCTTCACCTCGTGCGCCAGGATCGCGGCCATGCCGGTGACGCTGCGCGCGGCGCTGCGGAAACTCAGCTGGCGGTCCAGCGCGCGCGCCGCCGAGGAATCCTGCATCACCAGCAGCACCGCGCCCGGCTCCTCGGCGACCGCGGTGCCCTGCACGCCGATGCCGCGCTTGTGCAGCCGTGGGCTCTCCAGGTTCAGGTCGTGGTCGGCGACCGTCACCTCGCCCTGCCGCACCTGGTCGAGCAGCATGAAGATCGGATTGTCCGCCGGCACGAGATCGCGCAGCCCGAGCTGTGCCAGTTGCGGCGCCGAGATGCCGAGGAACTGCTCGGCGGCATGGTTGACGAAGCGGAAGCGGTTCTCTGCGTCCAGCATCACCACCGGCACCGGCAGCGCGCCGAGGATCGCCGACGGGTCGATGTCGCGGCCCGGCTCGGGCGCGGCCTGACGCCCGCGGCTGACCAGCGCGAGCGCGCGCCGCGCGGCGCCGCTCATGCCGCCTCCGCGATCGCGCTGTGGCGGCGGCTGACGCCGCGGGCGATCAGCGGATCGTAGAAACGGTCGACCAGCGCGAGCACGGTGTCCGGATCTGCGGCGCGCACCACCGAATCGCGGAAGCCGGCCGATCCCGGCAGTCCGCGCGAGTACCAGGCGAGATGCTTGCGCGCCAGGCGAAGCCCGGACTCGATGCCGTATTGCGACAGCATCGCGCGCCAGTGGCCGAGCATGATCGCCTTCTGCCGCGCGAGCGTCGGGTCCGGCAGATGCGTGCCGGCGCGCAGGTAGTGCGCGACCTGGCGCGGGAACCACGGCCGTCCGTAGCAGCCGCGCCCGACCATCACGCCGTCCGCGCCGGATCGGCGCAGCGCTTCGGCCGCTTGCTCCTCGGTAGCGATATCGCCATTGGCGATCACGGGAATCCGAACGGCAGCCTTCACCGTGCCGATGAAGTCCCAGTCCGCGACGCCGGTGTAGAACTGCTGGCGCGTGCGGCCGTGCACCGTGACCATGCGAATGCCGCACTGCTCGGCGATGACCGCGAGGCGCGGTGCGTTCACGCTGGCGTGATCCCAGCCCATCCGCATCTTCAGCGTGACAGGGATGGACACGGCCTTTGCGGTTGCTTCCAGAATGCGTGCGGCGGCTGCCTCATCGCGCATCAGCGCGGAGCCTGCCATTTGCCCAACCGCCACCTTTTTCACCGGGCAGCCGAAATTGATGTCGATCATCGCCGCACCGCGCGCCTCGGCCATGCGCGCCGCCTCGGCCATCGCCGCAGGATCGCAGCCGGCGAGCTGAAGCGCGGCAATGCCCTGGCCCGCATGAAGCTCCGCCATGCGCAAAGTCGTGCGATTCTCGCGGATCATCGCCCACGACGCGATCATCTCGGACACCACGAGCCCCGCGCCGAGTTCGGCGGCCAGCTGGCGGAATGGCAAATCCGTGACACCCGACATCGGGGCGAGGATCACGGGCGTCGTGATCACCACGCCTGCTCCGAGGTCGATCGGCGAAAGACCGTTGCTCAAATTGCCCATGATTTGGGCAGACTAGCGCCACACCCGCCCGACCGCAACGCCGGAGAGTTTGTCGGAGGGTAACCGAGCACGGTCGGCGGTTTCGTGCACCGCCCGGCTGGGCCCGTGGCCTGTCCTCCCGTTGCCGAGCCCGGCCCCGTGCGGCAGAGGTCAGCGATGCGCATCGCGAGCCTCCTGGTCGCCGGCGGCACGGGCAGCCGCTTCGGCGGCGCCCGCGCCAAGCAATACCTGCCGCTGCTGGGCCGGCCGGTGATCCGCCATGCCGCCGAGGCGCTGGCCTCGGCCGGGGACCTCCTGCAGCCGGTAGGCGACCCTCCCGCGATCGAGGCCGCCCTCGCCGGCCTGCCGCACCTGCCGCCGGTGCCGGGCGGCGAGACGCGCCAGGCCAGCGTCCGCGCCGGGCTGGAGGCGCTCGCCCCGCACGCGCCGGACATCGTCCTGGTGCACGACGCGGCCCGCCCGCTGATCCCGCCCGGCACGATCCCGGCGCTGGTCGCGGCGCTGGCGGACCATGACGGCGCGATCCCCGCGGCACCGGTCGCCGACACGCTCAAGCTGGCCGAGGCCGGCCGGATCGTCCGCACGGTGCCCCGCGACGGCCTGTTCCGCGCCCAGACTCCACAGGCCTTCCGCTTCGGCCTGCTGCTCGCGCTGCACCGCGCCACGGCCGCGGCCGGTCCCGCCACCGACGACGCCGCCCTGTTGGAAGCGGCCGGCCATGCGGTCGCGCTGGTCCCCGGCAGCGACGACAACATCAAGCTCACCTACCCCGAGGACTTCGCCCGGCTGGAGAGGATCATGGTCGCAGGCTTGCTCCCCCGGGTCGGCACCGGCTTCGACGTGCACGCCTTCGAAGCTGGCCGCCCGCTGGTCCTGTGCGGGGTGACGGTGCCGCACGACCGCGGCCTTGCCGGCCATTCGGACGCCGATGTCGGCATCCACGCGCTGTGCGACGCGATCTACGGCGCCCTCGCCGAGGGCGACATCGGCCGCCACTTCCCGCCCGGCGAGGCCGCCTGGAAGGACGCCGACAGCGCCCGCTTCCTGCGCCACGCCGCCGCCCGGATCAGCGCGAGGGGCGGCGTGCTGGTCAACGCCGACGTCACGCTGATCTGCGAGCGCCCGAAGATCACCCCGCACGCCCCGGCGATGATCGGCCGCCTCGCCGACCTGCTGGGCGTCGAGCCCGGCCGCATCTCGGTCAAGGCCACGACCACCGAGCGCCTGGGCTTCACCGGCCGTCAGGAGGGGATCGCCTGTCAGGCGGTCGCGACGGTGCTGGTGCCGTACAACGCGGTTGCATGAGCGACGGCGGCCGGCTGGAGCCATTCGACACGATCGAATTCGACCCGGCAAAAGACGCGAGCAATCGACGCAAGCACGGCCTATCTCTGGGCGATGCTGCTGGGCTGGAACCCGAAACCGCTATCGTACGTCCTGATAGGCGTCGAGACTATGGCGAAGCGCGTCATGTGGCTTACGTTCTCATTGATGGACGTTTGTGCGTGCTTGCGTTCACCATGCGTGGGAGTGTGCTCCGAGCAATCTCTCTGCGGAGAGCGAACCGCCGCGAAATGAGGCGTTATGGACAAGCGACTTGATCCTACGGACGACGACGAGACCCCGGAGTGGACCGAGGAGGATTTCGCGAAGGCGCGTCCGTTCAAGGAAGTTTTCCCGGAATTTTACGCAAACTGGAAAGCCGGGCGCGTGAGGGTGCGAGTTTTGACGCCCGAGGAAGTCGCCGCGGAAAAGAAGGGCCGTTCCAAGAAGCCGGCCTCGTAAACGCCAAGCCTTCGAGCCGGACCGGTTCCGGCTGCTCAACCCGACACGGTGTCGGTCGGCCCATAGCCGGCAGCATGACCTCTCGCCGCTTGACGACGCTCACGCGTTCTTGCGGCAAAACTTTTCGGTGCCGCACGCGCTGACTGTGCACCCCAGTTTGAGAGGAGGCCTGTCATGCGACTGAAGGTTCTGAGTTTCGCGCTTCTGGCGGCCGGGCTCGCTGCTCCGGCCGATGCGTCCATGTGCAGAATCGACAGCGGCGCCACCTGTCCGTCCGCGATGCCGGTGGGCGGCTATTGCGAGTGCAGCGTCCACGGCCACAACATCGGCGGCACGATCGTCAGCGGCGGGTTCAGCCGCGGAACGGCGAGCCCGTTCCGGCCGGGCGCTCCGTTGGCGTCTCCCGGCAGCAACACCGGCGACTAAGCCCTGACGGGTGCGCGGCGGCCGAAGCCGGCTGCCCCGTAATGCGGCAACGCGCCCCGATCGAAACACAACGGCAGCACGCAACGCCGGAGCAAGCGCTCGCTGCGGGCAATCGGGGCTTGTGCCGGGCGCCGCGACGCCCGTCAGGCACGACCCCAGGCTCACGTCCTATTGTCTGTCATGGCCCCGCGGGTTAGCGGAGCGAACTCGCCACGGCGTGCGATAGATACTCCACGACACAAAAGGACGCTGAGCATGGGTAAGATCGGACTGCTGACCTACGCGGTCGTTGCGGCCGCCCCCTTCGCCTTCAGCCCGGCCCTTGCGGGCACCTGCCAGACCGACAACGGCGCCACCTGTCCCACGACCATGCCGGTCGAGGGATATTGCGAGTGCAACGTTCACGGCCAGAACGTCGGCGGCACGGTCGTCAACAACGCCTTCCCGCAGCACGCCACGGCAGGCAGCTTCCAGCCCGATGCGCCGAACGGGTCGCCCGGCCGCAACATGAGCTACCGCCACCGGATGCCGCCCCCGCCGGCGCCGGGCATGCCGCCGCCGCCCCCGGGCGCCGCTCCGCAATAGGCGGGTCCGGACGGCGTCAGCCGTCCGCCGCCACGATGTAGTTCACCCCCGGCTTCGGCACGGTCCGCCACGACGCCGACAGCGGATCGTACGTCATCCCCTCGAGCCTGCTTGGCCGCCAGCCGGCCGAGCGCAAGGCGGCGGTCAGTTCGGGCGGTCGGATGAACTTCCGCCAGTCGTGCGTTCCGCGCGGCAGCCAACGGAGCACGTACTCGGCCCCGATCTTCGCGGTGAGCAGGGACGCGATGCTGCGATCCAGCGTGGACAGCACCAACACCGCCCCCGGCCGCGCCAGCCGCCGCAAAGTCCGCAGGAAGTCGGCCGGATCGGCCACGTGCTCGATCACCTCGAGCGCCGTAATCACGTCGAACCGCCCGGCCTCGGCCAGCAGGTCCTCGGGTGCCGCCACCCGATAGGCCAGATCGAGCCGCTGGCCGGCCGCATGCGCCGCCGCCGCCGCGACCAGGTCGGCCGCCGCGTCGATGCCGAGGACGGAAAACCCGGTCTTCGCCAGCACCTCGGCCGCCAGCCCCGCGCCGCAGCCCACGTCCAGCACGCGCTGACCGCCGGCCTCGCCGAACCGCTCCCGGATGCGCTTGACGATCCAGGCCACCCGGGTCGGGTTCATCCGGTGCAGCGGCCGCAGCGGCCCCTCCGGGTCCCACCAGCGGTCGGCCAGGGCATCGAACCGCGCCACCTCCGCCGCCACCGCGCTCGGCTGCCGGCCAGCCTCCATCTGCGTCTCCCCTGGGTCTCCGATCGGCGCCCCACGGCGCCGCCCATGCACATAGGCGTTGGCAGCCGCCCCGTCGCCCGCCGCGTCGCAAGGTTGTCGGGCCGCGGCCCCGGCCTGTATCAGCCTGCGCATGGCCCGCATCGTCATGAAGTTCGGCGGCACCTCGGTCGCCGACCTCGATCGCATTCGCAACGCCGCCCTCCGGGTCAAGCGGGAGGCGGATGCCGGACACGAGGTCGCCGTCGTGGTCTCCGCCATGGCCGGCGTCACCAACCAGCTCGTCGCCTGGTGCCAGGCGCTCTCGCCGATGCACGACGCCCGCGAATACGACGCCGTGGTCGCCACCGGCGAGCAGGTCACCACCGGCCTGATGGCGATCGCGCTGCAGCAGCTCGGGCTGGACGCCCGCTCCTGGCAGGGCTGGCAGGTCCCGATCCGCACCGACACCGCCCATGGCAAGGCCCGCATCCGCGACATCGACGGGTCCGACCTCGTCCGCCGCCTGCGCGGCGAGGGCCCGTCGGGCGACCGGCAGATACCCGTGGTCGCCGGCTTCCAGGGCATCGCCGACGACCACCGCGTCACCACGCTGGGCCGCGGCGGCTCCGACACCTCCGCCGTGGCGCTGGCCGCCGCACTCCGCGCCGACCGCTGCGACATCTACACCGACGTCGACGGCGTCTACACCACCGATCCCCGGATCGTGCCCGGCGCCCGGCGACTCGAGCGGATTTCCTACGAAGAGATGCTGGAACTCGCCTCGGTCGGTGCGAAGGTGCTGCAGACGCGCAGCGTCGAGCTGGCGATGAACCAGCGCGTGCGGGTCCGGGTGCTCTCCAGCTTCAACGAACCGAGCGATGACGCTGGCACCCTGGTCGTGGACGAGGACGAGATCGTGGAAAAAGAGATCGTGACCGGCATCGCCTACTCGCGCGACGAAGCGAAGGTCACCATCCGCCGCGTCCCCGACCACCCGGGCATCGCCGCGACGATCTTCGGCACGATGGCGGCCGAGAACGTCAACGTCGACATGATCGTGCAGAACGTCAGCGCCGACGGCACCACCGACATGACGTTCACCGTCGGCAAGTCCGACCTGCCGCGCGCGCGTGCCGCCATCGAAGGCGTGCGCGACCGCATCGCGTTCGCCGACATCCTGACCGACGCCAACGTCGCCAAGGTCAGCGTGGTCGGCGTCGGCATGCGCAGCCATGCGGGTGTCGCCAACACGATGTTCAAGGCCCTCGCCGACAAGAGCATCAACATCCAGGTGATCTCGACCAGCGAGATCAAGGTCAGCGTGCTGATCGCCGCCGACTACACCGAGCTCGCCGTGCGCGCCCTGCATACCGCCTACGGCCTCGATGCCTGACGTCATCGCCAGCGTCGCGCCCGAGGAGCTCGCGGCGCGCGCCGAGCTCGACCGCCTGTGGTCGCGCGGCACCGCGTTCCTCGGCTGCGATGCCGCCATCATGGGCGGGGCGATGAGCTGGGTGAGCGAGCGCCACCTCGTCGCCGCGATCTCGAACGCGGGCGGCTTCGGCGTGATCGCCTGCGGCTCGATGAACCCCGATCAGCTCGCCGCCGAGATCGCCGGCACGCAGGCGCTGACCGACCGGCCGTTCGGCGTGAACCTGATCACCATGCACCCGCTTCTCGACGACCTGATCCGGGTCTGCGTGGCGGCCGGCGTGACGCATGTCGTGCTCGCCGGCGGCATCCCGCCGGGCGGCGCGGTGCGCGCGGTCAAGGATGGCGGGGCCAAGCTGATCACCTTCGCGTCGGCGCTGGTGCTGGCCAGGCGCCTCGTGCGCTCGGGCACCGACGCGATCGTCATCGAGGGCTCGGAAGCCGGCGGCCATATCGGCCCCGTATCGCTGACGGTGCTCGCGCAGGAGATCCTGCCGCACATCCGCGAGGTGCCGGTGTTCGTGGCCGGCGGGATCGGCCGCGGCGAGGCGATCCTGTCCTACCTGGAGATGGGCGCGTCCGGCGCACAGCTGGGCACCCGCTTCGCGGCGGCGACCGAAAGCATCGCCCACCCGAACTTCAAGCGCGCCTTCATCCGCGCCAACGCGCGCGACGCGCTGCCGTCGGTCCAGCTCGACGAACGCTTCCCGGTCATCCCGGTCCGCGGCCTGGTGAACGAGGGCACCAGACGCTTCCGCGCCTTCCAGGCCGCCACCCGCGATCGGTTCGAAAGCGGCGAGCTGACGCGCGAGGCCGCGCAGCTCGAGATCGAGCATTTCTGGGCCGGCGCCCTGCGCCGCGCGGTGCTCGACGGCGATGTCGAGACCGGCTCCGTCATGGCCGGCCAGTCCGTCGGCATGGTCACCGAGGAGCAGCCGATCGCCGCCATCATCGCCCAGCTGATCGGCCAGGCGGTCGCCGCGCTGACCGCGCGCCGGCGGCTCGCGCCGCCGCCCGCCGTCTGACGTGTCGGTTCCGCGCCGGCTGCTGGCCCGGCTGCGCGAGACGCTCGCGGCCAGCGCCGCCCCCTTGCAGGAACTGGTCGGCATCGTCGCGGCCGAACTCGTCACCGAGGTCTGCTCAGTCTACGCGATGCGGCCGGGCGACCTGCTCGAACTCGCCGCCACCGAAGGCCTGAACCCCGAGGCGGTCGGCCGCACGCGGCTGCGCGTGGGCGAGGGCATCGTCGGCCTGTGCGCCGCGACCGGCCAGGTGATGAACCTGGGTGACGCGCAGAACCACCCCGCCTTCGCCTACCGGCCGGAGACCGGCGAGGAGCCCTACGCGGCCATGCTGACCGTGCCGATCCGCCGGGCCGGGCGCCGGCTCGGCGTGCTGGTGGTGCAGAACCGGGTCGCCCGCACCTACACCGACGACGAGGTGGAGGTGATGGAGACCGTGGCGATGGTGCTGGCCGACGTGCTCGGCCGCACCGGCGCCACCGACGGCGCCGAAGAAGGCGTCGCCGCGACCATGCCCCGCTTCTTCAGCGGGACCGTGCTGGTGCCTGGCGTCGTGATCGGGCCCGTCGTGCAACGTCGCCGTCCCTCCGCCGGCCGCCTGCTGGCCGACGACCCCGACGCCGAAGTGGCGCGGCTGCGGCTGGCATCGGAGAAGGTGCAGCAAGGCCTGGATGAACTCATCAGCACCCGCACCCCGGCCGTCGTCGACGGCTCGACGCGCGATGTCATGGAGGCCTATCGGCTCATCGCCACCGGCGACGGCTGGCTGCGCCGCGCCGACGAGGCGATCCGCCGCGGCTTCTCCGCCGAAGCGGCGGTGCAACGCGTCGCCAGCGAACTGCGGGACCGGATGCGGCGAGTCAGCGACCCCTACCTCCGTGAACGCCTCTCCGACCTGGAGGACGCGGCCGGCCGGCTGCTTCTGGTGCTCACCGAGGTCGTCGAACCCGGACCGGTCCCTGAGGGCGCGATCCTGGTCGCCCGCCGCCTGGGCCCGGCCGAGCTGCTGGACTGGCACGCCCGCGGCGTCGCGGGGCTCGCGGTCGAGGACGCGACCGCCGGCGGCCACGCGGCGATCATTGCGCGCGCCCTCGGCCTGCCGAGTGTGACGGGCGTGCGGGGGCTGATCGACGCGCTGGAGCCGGACGACGAGGCGGTGCTGGACGGTGACGACGGCCAGGTCGTGCTGCGGCCCGAGGCGGAGCTGCGCGCGGCCTACAGCCACGCGATCGAGGCCCGCAGCGTGCGGCGCAGCGGCTGGCGGGCGCTGCGCGACCGCAAGTCGGAAACCGCCGACGGCACCCCGGTCAGCCTGATGATGAACGTCGGCCTGCCGATCGAGCTGGTGCAGCTCGACGAGACGGGCGCCGACGGCATCGGACTGTTTCGCACCGAGATCGCCATGCTGGCGCGCGGGGGCATCGCCGACGTGGCCGAGCAGGCCTCGATGTATGCGCGGGTGCTCGATGCCGCGGGCGACCGCCCGGTGCTGTTCCGCACGCTCGACCTCGGCGGCGACAAGCTGCTGCCGGGCACCGAAATCGAGGAGGAGAACCCGGCGATGGGCTGGCGGTCCATCCGCATCGGCCTGGACCGCCCGGCGATCCTGCGCCGCCAGTTGCGCGCGCTGCTGCTGGCGGCCGGCGGCCGGCCGCTCAGCGTGATGTTCCCGATGATCGCGACCATCGACGAGTTCCGCCGCGCCCGTGCGCTGCTGCTCATGGAGGCCAAGCGGGTGCGGCCGGCGCCGGAGCGGCTGCGCGTGGGCACGATGCTCGAGGTGCCCGCGCTGTTTTGGCAGCTGGAACGCCTGCTGCAAGAAGCCGATTTCGTATCGATCGGTTCGAACGACCTACACCAGTTCGTCTTCGCCGCCGATCGCAGCTCGGCTGCGCTGGCAGGACGCTACGATTTTCTCTCCGCGCCGATGCTCGACCTGCTCGATCAGGCCGTCGCGATGGGCGACGCGGCGGGCCGGCCGATCTCGCTGTGCGGCGAAGCGGCGTCGCGCCCGCTCGAAGCCTTGGCACTTGTCGGACTTGGCTTTCGCACGCTGTCGATGTCGGCGCCGCGCGTGCTGGCGATCAAGGAACTCCTCGCGGCGGTCGACCTGCCGACGTTTCGCGATGTGCTGCGCACCATCCGCCGGACCGGAGCGGACGATGCCAGCCTTCGCGAACCGATCGCGGCCTGGGCGAGGGAAAACAACCTACCGGCGTAGTTGCCGGCATGGCACGCGGCGGCGTCTTTTTTTCGATTCGCCCCGATTTGCCCGTTAGGCCCGCTGGCCCCGTTGGCAAGGATCATCCGTTTGGTTTAGATGCAGGGAACCCAGTGTTGCGGGTTCACTTTCAGATCGCAGACCGCGGGAACTCAAGGACAGTGCTGCTGCAACACCCGTCGACCCTCGCGGAGACCCGCGATTTGATGTCAGCCGACCAAACGCCTGTAACTGCAGAAAACGCCCCTGGCCCGGCGAGCGTCGGCGCGGACCTGCGCGCGGCGCGTCTGCGCCTCGGCTGGGGCCTGCCCGACATCTCGGCATGGCTGCGCATCCGGCTTCCGTACCTCGAGGCGTTGGAAGACGGGCGCGTCGCCGACCTGCCGGGCACCGCCTACGCGGTCGGCTTCCTGCGCACGTATGGCGCGGCACTCGGACTTGATCCCGACGAACTGTCTAGCCGTTTCAGGCTCGTAGCGGCGAATCTTCCAACCAAGACTTCACTGACGTTCCCCGCACCGGTGCCGGAGCGCAGCGTGCCCGTCGGCGCGGTCGTGCTCGTCGGCCTCGTTCTGGCGATCGGCGCCTATGTCGGCTGGTACCGGCTCTCCGGCGAGGGCAAGCTGCCGGCCGAGGTCGTCGCACCGGTGCCCGCGCGGCTCGCGCCACTTGCCGAGCAGGCCGTCCCGCCATCGGTGCCGCCCAGGCCGGCCGCCTCGGCGTCAGTCGCGTCCGCGCCCCCCGCGCCGCCGGCCGCCCCTGCCCCTGACGCCGTTGCCTCCTCGGCAAGCAGCGTTCCGCCGAGCGCGGCTGCCGCGATGTCGCTGCCGCCGCCGCAGCCCGCCGCAACGCCGCCCGCCGCCGACGCGACCCCGCCTGCGGCCACGCCGGCATCGCCGCCGACACCCGCCTCGACCGCGCCGGCCGATCCGGACGCGAGCCGCATCACCCTGCGCGCCAAGGCGGACGACTGGATGCAGGTGCGAGACAAGAGTTCCGGCCAGGTCCTGCTGAACCGGACGTTGCACGCGGGCGACACCTGGGCCGTGCCGGCCAAGCCCAACCTGTTCCTCACCGTCGGCAACGCCGGCGCGACCGAGATCCTGGTGGACGGCAATCTGGCACCCGGTCTCGGCAGCGGCGGGTCGGTGCGGCGCGACGTCCCGCTCGACCCGGACATGCTGCGCGACGGCAAGACCTCGGTTGCGCCGACGCCGGTGGCTGCCCATACCTCGGGGCAGGCGCCGACGGCCAAGCCGGCGGCCCAGTAGGTCCGCCTGGCAGGTCCAGGGGGCCGACCGACTGGCGACAGTCCAGGGACGCGCCCGCGCGCGCCCACAGAGAGGCAAAGCATGAGCTACCGCCCGTATCAGCAGATCACGCGGCGCACGTCGCGGCAGATCCATGTCGGCCGCGTGCCGGTCGGCGGCGACGCGCCGATCACCGTGCAGACGATGACCAACACGCTGACCAGCGACGCGACCGCCACGATCGAGCAGATCCGGCGTGCGGAACTGGCCGGGGTGGACATCGTCCGCGTCTCCTGCCCCGACCAGGACAGCACGGCCGCTTTGGCCGAGATCGTGCGCGAGGTGAACGTGCCGATCGTCGCCGACATCCACTTCCACTACCGCCGCGCCATCGAGGCGGCCGAGGCGGGCGCCGCCTGCCTGCGCATCAATCCCGGCAACATCGGCAGTGCGGAGCGCGTGCGCGAGGTCATCAAGGCCGCGCGCGACCACGGCTGCTCGATGCGGATCGGCGTGAACGCCGGGTCGCTCGAGCGCCACCTGCTGGAGAAATACGGCGAGCCGAACCCCGAGGCGCTGGTAGAAAGCGCGCTGGAACACGCGAAAATCCTGCAGGACCACGACTTCCACGAGTTCAAGATCAGCGTGAAGGCGTCCGACGTGTTCCTCGCCGTCGCCGCCTACCAGCAGCTCGCCGAGGTCTGCGACCACCCGCTGCACATCGGCATCACCGAGGCCGGCGGCCGTCGCATGGGCACGGTGAAGAGCGCGATCGGCCTGGGCTCGCTGCTCTGGGCCGGCATCGGCGATACGCTGCGGGTGTCGCTGTCGGCCGAGCCGGAGGAGGAGGTCCATGTCGGCTGGGACATCCTCAAGGCGCTGGGCATCCGGCATCGCGGGGTGAAGATCATCTCCTGCCCGTCCTGCGCGCGGCAGGGCTACGACGTGATCAGGACGGTGGCGACGCTCGAGGAGCGGCTGGCGCATATCGAGACGCCGGTGACGCTGTCGATCATCGGCTGCGTGGTGAACGGCCCGGGCGAGGCGCTGCTGACCGACATCGGCATCACCGGCGGCGGCAACGGCCGGCACATGGTCTACCGCGCCGGCAAGACCGACCACACGATCGACGGCGGCGACATGATCGAGCACATCGTCGAGCTGGTCGAAGCCAAGGTGGCCGAGATCAAGGCGACCGAGCCGATGAAGGTGGCTGCGGAGTGAGATGCTTCTTCTTCGGTTCCAGAAGGTCGCGTGGAAGCATCTCGAGTCCGTGCCGAAGCCGGACCGCGAGCGTATCCGGGCGCGCATAGACGCATACCGGCGCGATCCGGAGGGGCTGGGACACGACGTCGCCCGGGTCATCGGCGAGGCGGGAACGCTGCGCCTTCGGGTCGGCGTCTGGCGAATTATCTTTTCTGTGCGAGGCGATACGATGCACATCCACCGTGTTGCCCATCGTCGGGAGGCTTACCGATGAACGATATTCCGAACGCGCCGGATCCGGCTATCGAGGCTCTGGAAGACGAGCTCGACAGCGTTCACGCGCGGCTTGCCGACTACGAGAACATCGGCGGAGAGTCCCTGCCCGGCGACATGGTCTGGCGGATGTCGGACGGCGAGCATCCGATCCGCGTTTGGCGCGAATACCGCGGCCTCTCGATCGAACAGCTCGCCGAGGCTGCGATGACCACCGCGGTCGAGATTGCGAACATGGAGGCTGGCGAGCGCGTCGATCTGGTTGTCCTCAAGCATGTCGCCCGTGCGTTGAAGGTCGATGCTGACGACCTGATCCCCTGGTCGCAGGCCTGACGCACCGCACGTGGCCGAGATCCAGCCGCCGCGCGGCACGCATGACCTGATTGGCGAGGAACAGCGCCGCCACCGTCACGTCGTCGAAACCGCCCGCTCCGTCGCCGCCACCTACGGCTTCGACGAATGGTCCACACCCGTCTTCGAAGACACGCGCGTCTTCTCGCGCAGCCTCGGCGAGACCTCCGACATCGTCACGAAGGAGATGTACACCTTCGAGGACCGCGGCGGCGACAGCATCACGCTGCGCCCCGAGAACACCGCGGGCGTCTGTCGCGCGCTGGTCACCAACGGGCTGACGCAGTCGCTGCCGCAGAAGGTGTTCTACGCCGGCCCGATGTTCCGCTACGAGCGGCCGCAGAAAGGCCGCTACCGGCAGTTCCACCAGATCGGCATCGAATTGATCGGCCCGGCCGAGCCGCTCGCGGACGCCGAGGTGATCGCCTGCGGGCGCGACATCCTCGCCGCCCTCGGTGTCGGCGACATGGTGACGCTGGAAATCAACACGCTCGGCGACCGCGAGAGCCGCGACGCCTATCGCGCCGCCCTGGTCGCCTACTTCGAACGCCATCGCGACGCTCTGTCCGCCGACAGCCGCCACCGGCTGGAGCGCAACCCGCTGCGTATCCTCGACAGCAAGGACGACGGCGACCGCCGCCTGATCGCGAACGCGCCGACCATCCAGCATTACCTCACCAGCGGGGCGGCCGCCTTCTGGGACCAGCTGCGCGCGCATTTGCGCCACTTCGACGTGGCGTTCGTGGAAAACCCGCGCATCGTCCGCGGCCTGGACTACTACGGCCACACGGCGTTCGAATTCGTCACCACCGCCCTCGGCGCCCAGGGCACGGTGATGGCAGGCGGGCGCTACGACGGCCTCGTCGCCGAGATGGGCGGCCCGCCCACGCCCGCCGTCGGCTGGGCTGCCGGCATCGAGCGGCTGGGGATGCTGCTGCCGGACGCGCCAGCGGCACCCGCTCCGGTCGCCGTGATTCCGGTCGGCGACGATGCCGAACCCGCCGCCATCGGCATCCTGCAATCGCTGCGCGCCCTCGGCATCCGCGCGGAGATGGCGTATCGCGGCAACATCAAACGGCGGATGGAGCGCGCCAACCGCGCCGGCGCCCGCGCGGCGATCATCATCGGCGCCGACGACCTCGCGCGCGGTGTCGCACAAGTGAAGGACCTCGCAACCGGCGAACAACGCGCCGTGCCGCTCGCCGAGGTTGCGCAAGCCCTCGCATGAGCTTCAGCCTCAAGCTGGACCGGATCGCGGCGCGCGCCGATGAATTGCGCGCGATGCTCAGCAGCGCCCTCGCGGGCGACGCGTTCGTGCGCGCCTCGAAGGAACTCGCGGAACTCGACCCCGTCGTCGCCCGCATCGACGAGCTGCGCGCCGCCGAGCGGGCACAACACGAGGCCGAGGCGATGCTCGCCGATCCCGAGATGCGCGAGCTTGCCGAGGCCGAGCTGCGCGAGCTGAAGACTCGCGTCCCGGAACTGCACAAGGAGCTGCAAGTCGCGCTGCTGCCGAAGGACGAAGCGGACGCGAGATCGGCGATCCTGGAAGTGCGCCCCGCCGCGGGCGGCGACGAGGCCGGCCTGTTCGCCGCCGAGCTGTTCGCGATGTACCAGAAATACGCGGCCACGAGAGGCTGGCGGTTCGAGATCCTCGACTACAGCGAAAGCGACCTCGGCGGCCTGAAGGAAGGCATCGCCGAGATCAACGGCCGCGACGTGTTCGCCCGCCTGAAATACGAAAGCGGCGTGCATCGCGTCCAACGCGTGCCGGCGACCGAGAGCCAGGGCCGCATCCACACCAGCACCGTCACCGTCGCGGTGCTGCCGGAAGCCGAGGAGGTCGACGTGCAGGTGGACGAAGGCGACCTGCGCATCGACGTCTACCGCGCCTCCGGCGCCGGCGGGCAGCACGTCAACAAGACCGAAAGCGCGGTGCGCATCACGCACCTGCCGACCGGCATCGTAGTGACGATGCAGGAGGAGAAGAGCCAGCACAAGAACCGCGCCAAGGCCCTGAAGATCCTGCGCGCGCGCCTGTACGAGCAGCAGCGCGCATCGCTGCACGCCACGCGTGCGGCCGACCGCAAGTCGCAGGTCGGCACCGGCGACCGCAGCGAGCGCATCCGCACCTACAACTTCCCGCAGGGCCGCGTGACGGACCACCGCATCAACCTGACGCTCTACAAGATCGACCGCGTCATGCAGGGCGAGCTCGACGAGTTCATCGACGCGCTCACCGCCGAGGACCAGGCCGCCCGTCTGGCGGCGGCGGAGGAACTCGCCTAAACCACGCCATTCGATCGGGAGACGAACGAGTGGCGTATCCTTCGATCACCGCGGGCTATGCCGCGGTCCTCGGCCTGATCTTCGCCGCCATGTCCGCCTGGGTGATCAGCGGCCGGTTCGGCAACCAGGTGCTGCATGGCGACGGCGGCCTCGACACGATGAACCGCCGCATCCGCGCGCACGCCAACTTCGCCGAATACGTGCCGCTGACACTGATCGTCGTCGGGCTGCTGGAAGCGGCAGGAGCCGGCGGCATTCTCATCCATGCCCTGCTGCTGCCGCTCACCGTCGCGCGCGTGCTGCATCCGTTCGGCATGATCGCGCCGCTGAATTCGCTTCAGCAGTACGTCTGCCGCGCCGCCCCCGTGATCGTGACGCTGGCGATCCTGACGGTCGCGTCGATCCTGCTGCTGCTCCGCGTCACCTGACGCGATCTCACGCCCGGATCGCCTCCAGCCCCTTCCAGTCGAACGCGATCCCGTGGCCGGGCCGCTCCGGTGCGATCGCGAAGCCGTCCTCGATCAACAGCGGCCGCGCGATGTAGCGGTCCAGCCCGAACCCGTGCGCCTCGAGATACGACCGGTTCGGCACCGCGGCGAGCAGATGCACCGTCACGTCGTGCGCGCCGTGCGACGTCACCGGCAGGTTGTACGCCTCGGCCAGATGGGCGACCTTCATGAAGCCCGTCACGCCGCCGCAGTTCGTCACGTCCGGCTCGGGATAGGTCACCCCGCCCGCCGCGATCAGCTGCTTGAACTCCCACAACGTACGCAGGTTCTCGCCCGCCGCGATCGGCAGCCCGCCCTCGCGCACCACGCGCACGTGTCCGTCCACGTCGTCGGGAATGATCGGCTCCTCGAGCCACACCGGCGCAAACGGCTCCAACGCGCGCGCCGCACGGATCGCCTCGTCGGCCGACCACTTCATGTTCGCGTCCACCATCAGCGGAAACCCGTCGCCCAGGTGCGCGCGCATCTCGCGCACGCGCTCGACGTCCTCGGACAACCGCGCCCGCCCGACCTTCATCTTGATCGCGCGGAACCCTTTCGTCAGGTTGTCGTCGGTCTGCCGCAGCAGCTTGTCGAGCGGGAAGTCGAGGTCGATCCCGCCCGCATAGCACGGCACAAGCGCATCGTATCCGCCGAGCAGCCGCCACAGCGGCTGTCCCAGGCGCTTCGCCTTCAGGTCCCACAGCGCCATGTCGAACGCCGACAACGCGAGCACGCTCGGCCCGCCGCGTCCGCCGTAGTGCTGTCCCCACCAGACCGTCTGCCACAGAAACGCGATGCGGTCGGCATCCTGCCCGACGACCTGCTCCGGGACGTCGCGCCGCAGGATGGCGTCGATCGCCGCGCCGTTGCGGCCGACCGTGTAGGTGTAGCCGACGCCCTCCGCCCCCTCGGCGTCGCGCAGCCGCACCGTGTTCAGCTCGAAAGCGTGGATGTCGCCGTGCGTGCTGTCGCTGAGCGTGACCTCGAGCGGAACGCGGAAATATCCCGCTTCCATCGACGCGATGTTCGGCATGACGGCCCCTCCCCGGAATGGCGCGGAATGCTAGCGCGTTTTGCGCTCTGCCCTGCATGCGATAAGGACGTGCAACGAAGGACCTGGCGGTAGGCCCGTGCAGGCCGTCCATCAACAACGAGGGATCCGAGCGATGTCGGGAATACGGACGGGCGCTGCGCAGCGCGGCTTGGGATACACGAGGATCGCGTCGAAGTGGGGCTGGTTCGTGGCGCTCGGCGTGATTCTCATCGCGGCGGGGTTTTTCGCGCTCGGCGACGTCGTCGCCTTCACCCTGGTCAGCGCCCTCTTCATCGGCGCGATGATGCTGGTCGGCGGGCTCTTTCAGATCGTCCACGCGTTCATGACAAAGGCGTGGCAGGCGTTCGCGCTCAACCTGATCCTGGGCGTGCTCTACGTGATCGCCGGCTTCCTGATCATGGACGAGCCGGTCCAAGGCTCGCTCATCATCACGATGTTCCTGTCGCCGCCCTGCTCGTCGGCGGCGTCATCCGCGTTGTCATCGCGCTGCAGCACCGGGAAGTGGCCGGCTGGTGGATCCTGCTGCTGGGCGGACTGCTCAGCATCGTCGTCGCTGCGATGCTCTACGCGACATTCCCCTGGTCGGGGCTGTGGGTGCTCGGGACTCTGATCGCGGTGGAACTGCTGATGCAGGGCTTCACGTGGCTGCGCTTCGGCATCGATCTGCGCAGGCTTGCGCGCTCCGCCGGCTGATCCGGATCACCAGGTCCGCCCGAGCGCGCTCAGCTTTTCCTGCGCCTGCGCATACCCCGCCCGAGCCGATTGCTGCAGCCAGGAGACGGCCGCAGCTTCGTCGCGCGGCAGGCCGCCGCGTCCGTGCTCATACAGCAGCGCCAGATTGTACTCCGCCTCCGGCGACCCTCCCTCCGCGGCGAGCCGGAACAGCCGCGCCGCCTCGGCGTCGTCGCGCGAAAGCCCGCCTCTTCCGTTCAAGTAGAAGACCCCGAGCGCGTTCTGCGCCGCCGGAACATCCTGCTCGGCCGACTCGCGGAACAAATCCAACGCGCGCGTCTCGTCGCGAGGCAGCCCGCCCGCGCCTTGCAGATACATCGTGGCGAGGTTGTATTCCGCGTGAGAGTCGCCCTGCTCGGCCGCGAGCGCGTACAGGCGCGCGGCCTCCGCGGCGTCAGCGGGCAGCCCGCCGCGGCCCGCCCTGCGCATCAGGCCGAGCGCGGTCAAAGCCCGCCTGTTCCCCTGATCCGCGCCCAGCTGCAACCAATGCAATGCCTCGGCATCGTCGCGCGCCACACCGTTTCCATTGCTATACGCCTCGCCCAGCGCAGCTTGCGCGCCCGGATACCCCTGCTCCGCCGACAAGCGGTAGAGGCGCAACGCTTCCGTCATGTCACGCGGCAACCCGCCCAAGCCGGCCTCGTGCATGAAGCCGAGGTTGTACTGACCCTCGCGCATCCCCTGTTGCGCAGCGCGCGCGAACAGACGCGCGGCTTCCGCCTCGTCCTTCGTCACGCCGTCGAGGCCGCGCAGATACATGTCGCCGAGATTGACCAACCCCCACCCGTAACCCTGATCGGCGGCAAGGCGAAACAAACGGGCCGCCTCTCCTCCGTCTTTCGGCAGGCCGCCCAACCCGTGCCCGTACATGAAGCCGAGATCGTTTTGCGCCGGCGCGAAACCTTGCGCGGCGGCAAGCCGGTCGAGACGCACCGCTTCCGCCGCATCGGGCGCAACACCACCCAGCCCGGACTGGTGCATCATCGCCAGTGCCGTCTGCGCCCGCGCGTCGCCCTGCGCTGCGGCTGCATTCAACAGCCGCGCCGCATCCGAGGCGGCGCCGGCAAACAGCTCCGCCGAACCCAAAAGCCCCATGATGTGCGGATCGTCCGGCGCGTTCCGGGACGCCGCCTCGCAGCTCGTCAGCGCGCTGGCGAGATCTTCGGCGCGAACCGTCGGCGGACCGGCGGGAGAAAACCGGAACTTGTCGCTCAGGGTGCGCACGAGCCGTCCGCAGGTGGCAGCGGGATCTGCCACCTGCTCGGCGCGCACGGCAGTCGCGCCGACGATCGAGCCCGCCAGCGCAAGCAACCGCAGCCAATGGCGCAAGAGCGACGCGCCCCAGGAGCCTTGCGGGCGTTTACTTCTGCTCGTCGGCAGGAGCCGTCGCCGCGGCGGGCGTCGCCGTGGGGGGCGCCGCCTGCGCGCCGGGCGCCCCGCCCGTCGGATGCGGCAGCTTCATCATCGCCCCGGTCATCGGGATGAAGAACACGCCCATGTCGCGCTTGCTGTGCACCTTGCCGTCGGCGTCCTTCGTATAGACGTACAGCACCTGGCCCTTCTTGAACGGCTGGCCGATGGGAATCACCATCCGACCGCCCGGCTTGAGCTGCTTGAACAGGTCCGGCGGCGCATACTGCGCGGCGCAGGTGACGATGATGACGTCGAAGCCACCGTCCACCTCCTCCGGCCAGCCGTAGTACCCGTCGCCGACCTTGGTGTGCACGTTGTCGTAGCCGAGCGGCTCGAAGATGCGGCTCACCGCGCGGCCCAGCGGCTCGATGATCTCGATCGAGTACGCCGTCTTGACCATGCGCGACAGCACCGAGCTCTGGTAGCCGCTGCCGGTGCCGATCTCCAGCGTGACGTGGTCAGGCTTCGGCTGGCACAGCTGGGTCATGTACACCTGCCCCAGATAGTCCGACAGCGCCGAGCCGTAGCCGATCGGCCAGGGCTTCGGCGGCTGGTCGTACGCATCGCCGCCCATCGTTTGATGGCTCGGGTAGTAGTAGTGGTAGTACTCGCGCGGCACTTCGCTGAACGCCTGCACCACCGCCGGGTCGGCCGAGCCGAATCGTTCCTTCAGATACGATTCCACCAGCGAGACGGCCTTCTTCCGCCGCGTCTGGATCTCCTCGAACTGCGCGTCGGTCAGGCTGACCGGACGGCCGCTGTCGCGCATCGCGCGTTCGTAAGCGTCGCGAGTCCAGCCGGTACCGGCATTGACGGCGGAGGCGGCGCGGGCCGCGCGGGGGACGGCGGGCGCGAGCGCGAGTGCGGCGCCTCCGGCGATCAGTCCGCGGCGGGTGACATAGCTGGAGACCACTGCTCTTTCTTCCTGGCCAGAGGGAACGAAACGGCGGCGATGCCATACAGCAAGGCTGCGGCGAGAAGAACCCTCTCGAAGCCCGACTCGCGCGCGAGCAGGTTGGCCAGTGGCGTCGCTACCACGGAAAACGCTCCGTTCAGTCCCCACGCCCACGGCAGGAACCCGGTCGGCCCCGCCTGCGACAGCCCGAGCGGGAAGAACAGCCCCAGCGCCACCGATGCCGGCGCCACCGCGGCCAGCACGAGTGCCGCGCGCACCGCGAACGGCCATGCCAGGCTGCCGACCTCGAGCGGGGTCGCGGCGAACGCCATCAACCCGCACCACGCCACGACCGCCAAGGCCGCAACCCGGACGGAATGCCTTTCGCGTCCCTCGTAGCGCCCCGCCAGCAGCGCGCCGAGCCCGGAGAAGATCAGCATCCCGGTGAGCACGAGCGCGAACGCCGTCGTGCGGTCGTTCAGATACAGGCTCGCCCGCTCGATCGCCGCGATCTCGATGAACAGGAAACCGAGACCCAGCGCGGGAAAGTAGATCGCCGCCCGCGCCAGGTTCTCGCGCGCGCTGCGCACGCGGCCGGGCGCGAACAGCGGCACCGCCAGCACCAGCAGCGCCAGCACCGCCGCCTGCGCCAGCACGGCCAGGTTCACCAACGCGCCCACCTCGGCCTGCGGCAGGATCTCCAGCCGCTTCAGGACCGTGCCGATGCGGGACAATCGCAGCACCGCATAGAAAAACGGCCGGTCAAGCGTCGGCGGATCGAGGTTGAACTCCTCGGCCGACTGCGTCGGCTGGCCGTGCAGCACGGCGCCGGCCTCGTCGGCGATGGCGTCGTCCAGTCCGCTGCTCTCGATCTCGCCGCGCGCGAAGGAGACGGCGGGCAGGTCGTTGTAGATGTTCGCCTTCGATGCCTGCACGTCGATGCCGGGGTAGTAGGCGACGTCGAACGACCGCTCGTCGCACCACACGCGCACCGCCGCGATGCGCTCGGCCGACCACGACGCGGGAGACAGCAGCACGCGCACGTTCCACGCCGAGCGGTAGGCGATGACGTGCGCGGCGGGATCGTCGATCCCCGCCTGACGCAGCGCGTCCCGCGCGGTCGCCAGCGTACGCAGCGCATAGACCGGAAAATCGCGGATCGAGACCGGGATCGAGACGATCCCCTCGGGCGCCAGCGCGCGCAGATCGGCGGCGAGCGCGTCCGTGGTCAGCGCCGTCGCGTTCGCCTCGGCCGCATCGAGGAAGTCCGACGAGATGTCGATGATGTCGTACGGCCCGTAGGCCTCCACCGCCGCGAGCGGCCCGATGCCGAGCACGCGTACGCGGGCGTCCGCCGGCGGCGCCGGCGACGGGCCGAGCCCGTGATGCAGAGCGCCGTTCAGCACGGGATCGGGTTCCAGCACGTCCACCTTGCCGGCACCCAGCGCCAGCGGTGCGGCGGCACGGAACCCGCCCGACGCGCCGGCGACCAGCACGCTTGCCTTCGCGATCAGCGTATAGGGCAGCGCATCGAGCGCCGACGACGCATAGCCGACATCGAGCGCCCCCGGCTTGGGCAGCGCGGCGATCCGGTTGCCGTCGCGATACAGGCCGTAGGTGCGCGGCGGATCAGCCAGCCCCATCATCCCGGCGTTGTTCGAGATGTCGGTGTCCACGCGCTCGGTGAAGTCATCGAGCAGCATGTAGTCGCCGCGCGGCGTCCGTCGCTCGGCGACGACGCGCGCGTCAGGCGTGTGCAACGGCGCATAGATCGCCTTGAAGTCATTGAACGCGGCCTGCGGATCGCCCAGCAGCAGCGCCTCGCCCGCGACCAGCACGGCGACCGAAGCCGCGAGGCTCGCCCTCCGCCAGCGCGGCGCGAACAGTGCCGCGAGTGCGAGCGGCGGCAGCAGCGCCGGCACGAGGTCGAACGGGTGCAGCACGAACATCAGCACGAGCACCGCCAGCGCGCCCGCGCCAGCGCCGGTCAGGTCGTACGCATACACGCGCCCGACGATGCGGTCGTTCAGGACGAAACACAGGCTGACATAGATGCCGGTGGCGAAGAAGAACGGCAGCAGTGCGGCGTAGTAGCCGGCGATGTTGACGATCTGCGGCTGCCACGTGGCCGCGTTCTGCAGTTGCAGCGGGTTGAACGGGTTCGTCGTCACGAAATGGTAGCCGACCGCCGCGCTGCCCACGAGCAGCGGCGGCAACACCGCCAGCAGACGCGCCCCGTTTCGCGCGAAAGCATCGCGCGCCAGCGCCATCACCACGCCCGACAGCGCGAAGCCGGCCATGACGATGGAGATGACCCAGTAGCCGTATTCCGACCACTTCGCGACGGCGAAGTAGCGGGTCAGCGCCGTCTCGTAGCCGACGGCCGCGAGCGAGACCAGGAACAGCGCCCACAACGCGCGCCGGCCCATCGGCGGCACCTGAGTCGTTGAGGCAGCCACGCTCAGCGCCAGATGCGTCGGCTGATGAAGTCGCGGATCAGCGCGTTGAAGCGCGTCGCGTCGTCGACGAACAGCGCATGACCCGCGTCGTTGATCACGACGGTCTCCGCCAGCGGGTCGTGGCGCGCCACGTTCTCGGCCTGCGCCTCGAAGCGCGGCCGTACGACGTAGAGGACCGGGCGATTGGTGGCATACAGCGCGTCCCGCCAGTAGGTGCGTGGGACGGGATAGCGCAACAGCTCGCGCGACGCGAACTCGGGCGTATGCAGCGTCGCGTCGGTCAGCAGCTGCAGATATTCTTCCGGCTGCGGGCGCAGGAACATGCCCTCGACGAACCGGCGCATCTCGATCTCGCGCGTCACCGGCGCGAGCGAATGCGGCGTATGGACGTGGTGCGACGGCGCGGGCGCAGGATCCTCGCCGACCGAGTTGTCGACCAGCACGAGGCCGGCAATGCTCGCATCGCCGTATTCGTGCGCATAGGCCAGCGTATCGAGCACGCCGAGCGACCAGCCGCCCAGCACGACCGGCCCGGCGCCGAGCACCGCGACCAGCTCGGCGATGTCCTGGCCGCGCCGGCCCGGCTCGTAGCCGGTGGGCGGCGTGTCGCTCTCGCCCTGGCCGCGCGGGTCGAAGGCGACGACGTGATAGCTGCCCGACAGCGCCTGCAGCTGCGGGCCGAAGATCCAGCCCGGCATGGTCCAGCCCGGCACCAGCACGATCGTGTGCGCCGACGGCCGCCCGGCTTCCCAGTAGTGCAGCCGGACGCCGTCGCTGGTGGTGAACCAGCGGCTGCCCGCCGACAGGGTCTGCTGGGCGCGCGCGGCCTCGCACGGCGCCACCATGGCGAGTGCCAGCGGGGCCAGTGCCATCAGGGAGCGAATCAGCGCGCGCCGCATGGCACAGCCATCCGACGCCCGCGCCCCTCTTGTCAACAAGATACGCGCGGCACTTGCGTTAATGCACGAGCGCGGCGGGCTCCTGGGCCGAGGTCGTCCGCAGCGGCAGGTCGCGCATCCGCAGCGCCACGATGCAGGCCGCCACAGTCAGCGCCCCGCAGGCGAGGAAGGCGAGGTGGAACGCGCCCGTCAGCCCGACCTGCAGGGAGTGGCGCGCGGCATCCGAAAGCCCGGCGAACGCCGAGCCGCGCACATCGCTCAGGTCGATATGCGTCGGCAGGCCGAGGCCGGCGGCCACGTCGGCGAAGCGGCTGACCAGGATCGCGCCCACCAGCGTGCTGCCGAACGCGCCGCCCATGGAGCGCAGGAACAGCAGCACGCCGGTCGCCACCCCCACGTCGCGCAGCTCCGCCGCGTTCTGCACGGCCACCAGCACCGTCGGCATGATCAGGCCGATCGAGAACCCGAGCACCAGCTGGAACAGCACCGTCAGCACCGTCGGCGTGCCAGGCCCCAAGGTCGCGAGCAGGCCGAACCCCAAGATCGTGCCGACCAGGCCGGACACCATGAGCCATCGCGTGCGCCCGAGCCGCCGGGCGACCTGCCCGGCGACAAAGGCGCCGACGCAGTTCGACCCCAGGAACGGCACCACGAGCGCGCCCGAATTGGCCGCATCAACCCCGCCCACGAGCTGGAAGAACAGTGGCAGCAGGAACAGCCCGCCGAACAGGCCGAGCGAGCCGAAGAACGCGATCGTCACCCCGCCGACGATCACGCCGTTGCGGAACAGCCGCGGCGGCAGCATCGGGTCGGGCGCCCGCCGCTCGTGCCAGGCGAGCCAGGCGATCGCCAGCACCCCAAGCAGCAGGATCCCGAGAAGCGGCGGGGCGGTCCAGGGCATCTGCACGCCGCCCCAGCTCATCGCCAACAGGAAGCAGGTCACCGCCCCGGTCAGCAGGCCGGCGCCGAGGAAGTCGATCTTGGACTCGCGCGGACGCACCACGAGCACCCGCAAGGCGCGGTGGCACAGCAGCATGGCAAGCACGCCGAGCGGCACGTTGATCCAGAAGATCCAGCGCCATGTCGCGTAGTCCGTCACCCACCCGCCGATGATCGGCCCGGCGATCGAGGCGATGGCCCAGGTGCCCGCCATGTAGCCCTGGTAGCGGCCGCGCTCGCGGGGCGAGACGACGTCGGCGATCGCCGCCTGCGACATCGCCATCAGCCCGGCCCCGCCGACGCCCTGCACGGCGCGCGACACGATGAGCTGCCAGATCGTGTGCGACAGCGCGCACCCGACCGAGGCCAGCGCGAACAGCGCGATCGCCGGCAGCAGCAGCTTCCGCCGCCCGAACGTGTCCGACAGCTTGCCGTAGATCGGCGTCGCCGCCGTGGACGTCAGCAGATAGGCGGACACGATCCAAGACAGGTGCCCGAACCCGTTCAGGTCCGCCGCGATCGCCGGCACCGCCGGGATCACGACCGTCTGGTCGATGGCGGCGAGGAACATGCACAGCAGGATGCCGCTGAGGACTTGCAGGATCTGCTGGTGGGTGAAGCGGGTCGGCGGCCCGTGCTGCGGCCGTGAGGCGGATTCGGGCTTGGCGGCAGTCGTGGCTGACATGATCGATCCGGAACGGGCGCAGCAATAAGCAGGCCGGGAAAGGAAAGCTTATCGCCGCACATAGGGGCGGGTGCCGAGCGGAGTGCTCAACCCTGCCCTGCCCCGGGTTGCCGGCAGGAACGCAGCCTGAAGCACTGCAGCGCCAGGTCAGTGCCCGCGTGGCAAAGCGAGACCACTCGCCTCGGCTTCCCGGCCGAACCCACCGCAAGGGACCACCGCATCGTGAACAGCGAGCCCGAGCCGTGCCGGATCGTGTCGAAGATAACGCTCGAGGATTACCTCGCGTTCCAGATGCATCTCACGCAGCTGCCGGAGAACCGCGCCGTCCGCCGGCGACGGGAGATCACGTTCGTCCTCTACTTGGGCCTCTGCGCCCTGCTCGGGGTGGTGCTCGGCTGGCTCCTCGTTCCGGACCCTCCGACGTTCAGCGATTTCATTTCCGTCGTCTTGCAGATGGACGCGACCTACGCCATCCGCCTTGGCCTCACTGCCTGCGCCGTCATCGCCGTCACGTTGGTGCTGTCGCGCCTCTACGTCCGCCGGCGGACGCGCGAGGTGCTCCGCCGGATCCTGAAAGCCCGGCCGGACGTCGATCCCGCCGACCCGACCCTCGCCCATGGAGCCGTCGCGGCGTTCGTGCCGGAGGGAATCAAGAGCGATACCGCGGTCAGTTCGGTCATCACGCGCTGGCCGTCCATCCGGGCCGTGCACGAAACACCCGCCTACCTGTTCTTCGTCACCGGACCGTTCACCGGAGTCTTCGTGCCGAAACGGACTCTGCCGCCCGAACAGGACGATCGGCTGCGGGCCTTGATGAAGCTCCACCTGCCGGGGATTGCCGTCACCCGCGAGCCGGCCTGACGGCGTCGGCGTGGCCAGCCTCAAATCAGGCGACCAGCGCCTCCAGATCGCGCACGCGGCGCAGCACGAGGTAGCCACCGTCCATCGAAACCACGCCGTCGTCGCGCCAGTGGCGCAGCTGCTTGTTGACGCTTTCGCGCGACGACGCGACCAGCGTCGAGAGGTCGCGCTGCGACAGCCGCACGTCGATCCGCACGCCCTCCGGCCCCGGACGGCCGTAGTCCTGCCCGAGCTTCACCAGCACGCGCGCCAGCCGCGCGGGCAGGTCGAACAGCGCGATCTCCTCCAGCGCCAGCGAGGTGCGGCGCAGCCGCTCGCACAGCGTGCCGAGCAGGCGGAGCAGCAGGTCCTCGTTGCCGCGCAGCAACGGCATGAACGCCTTGCGCTCCAGCACGAGCAGGTGCGTCTCCTCGACGGCGGTGGCGTCGGCGCTGCGCGGCTTGCCGTCGAGCAGCGCAATCTCGCCGAACACCTCGCCGGCGCGGATCGTGTTCAGCGTCAGCTCCTTGCCGTCGGGCGAGACCGTGGAGATGCGCACGCGCCCCTTCAGCACCGCCATCAGGCTGCTGCCCGGATCGCCCTTCTGGAAGATCACCGTGCCGCGCGGGACGACGCGGTCGGTCGCGATCGACAGAATCGCCGTGATCTCGTCCGGCGACATCGCCTGAAACAGGGTGCTCGACAGCAAGGCCGCGCGTTTAGCCTTGTCGTCGAGCTTGGCCATGACGAGTCCCGGAATGCCGCCTTGCCGCAACTATGATGGGGCGACTCGCCTCAGCCAAGGCAGGCCGGCGCCACGCCCCGATCGGCCGCGTCCGCGTGACGGTTTCACGACGCTGCCGCTTGTTCCCCCGCCCGGCGCGCCGTATCTCCTCGCCATGCGAGCCAAGTTCTTGTTTCTCCTCGCGGCGACGTTCGTGACGGCGGACCCGGCCCTCGCCGCCGGCCCGGCGCACCCGCGGCACGAGCCGGCGGACCCGAACGCGCCGAAGCTGCTCGGCCATTTCGAGGACTGGACGGCGGCGACGCATTACGAGAGCGGACAGCTGGTCTGCTACGCTTTCACGCGCGCGACCAACTCCGTCCCGCTGCTGCCGGGGCGTGGCGACGTGGTGATGACCGTCGCCGAGCGTCCGACCGGGCGCGACTCCGTCGCCATCGCCGCCGGCTTCACGTTCCCCTCGGGCAGCGAGGTGACGGTGCAGGTCGAACAGTCCGCGCTCAGCTTCTACACCGCCCAGCGCAGCGCCTTCGCGCGCGAGGGCGCAGCCGTGGTTGCGGATTTCGAGCGCGGCCTTCAGGCCAGCGCCCGCTCGCCCGGCCCGCGCGGCACGCCGGTGGTCGACACGTTCAGCCTGCGCGGCTTCGGCCAGGCGCACCAGGCGATCGTCAGGGCCTGCCCCCGATGAGCGACGCGGGATGACCGACTCGGCTGCCCTGACGCAGGCCGAACGCGACCGCATCCTGGCCAAGTCGGCACTGTTCGATCCGCCGACCCTGGTGACGGCGGACGGACGGCACGACCTCGTCGGCCTGACGCGCGAGGAACTCGCGGCCGAGATGGCCGCGATCGGCGAGGCGGCGTTCCGCGCCAAGCAGCTCTGGCACTGGATCTACCACCAGGGTGCCACCGACTTCGCGCACATGAGCACGATCGCCAGGCCGTTGCAGGCGAAGCTCGCCGAGCGGTTCGTGATCGGCCGCCCCGAGACGAAGGTCGCGCAGACGAGCGCCGACGGCACGCGCAAGTTCCTGTTCCGCTTCCGTGACGGACAGGAGGCGGAGACCGTCTACATCCCCGACCTGCAGGAGGATCGCGGCTCGGTCTGCATCTCCTCGCAGGTGGGCTGCACGCTGTCCTGCCGCTTCTGCCACACCGGCACGCAGCGGCTGGCGCGCAATCTGGGTGCGGCCGAGATCGTCGGCCAGTTCATGGCGGCGCGCGACGCGTACGGCGAGTGGCCGAGCCCGAAGGGCGAGGCGCCGCGGCTGCTGTCGAACATCGTGCTGATGGGCATGGGCGAGCCGCTGTTCAACTACGCCCATGTCGCCCGCGCGATGCGGATCGCGATGGACGGCGAAGGGATCGGCCTGTCGCGCCGTCGCATCACGCTGAGCACCTCGGGCGTCGTGCCACTGATGGACCGGTGCGGCGCGGAGCTCGGCGTCAACCTCGCGGTGTCGCTGCACGCGGTGCGCGACGAGCTGCGCGACGAGCTGGTGCCGCTCAATCGCCGCTATCCGATCGCCGAGCTGATGGCGGCGTGCCGGCGCTATCCGGGCGCGTCGAACGCGCGGCGCATCACCTTCGAATACGTGATGCTGAAGGACGTCAACGACAGCGTGGCGGACGCGAAGGAGCTGGTGCGGCTGCTGGGGGGCTTGCCGGCGAAGGTGAACCTGATCCCGTTCAACCCCTGGCCGGGCAGCCGGTTCGAGACCAGCACCCCCGACGCGATTCGCCGCTTCGCCGCGATCGTGATGGATGCGGGCTACGCCTCGCCCGTGCGTGCCCCACGTGGCCGCGACATCCTCGCCGCCTGCGGCCAGCTGCGGACGGAGAGCGAACGCATGACGAAGGCGGACGCGGCGGCGTAGGATCGCGGCGGAGGCAAAGATGTCCGATCCGGTCCGCAAACGCATGACGGTCGACGAGTTCATCGCCTGGGCGATCGAGCAGCCCGAGACGGAGCACTACGAGCTGTTGCATGGCGAGGTCGTCGCCATGGCGCCGGAACGCGTCGGACACGCACTTATGAAAGCGGAGGTCTACGCGCGCTTGCGTCAAGCGATTGAGCACGCCGGGCTCGATTGCGAGGCGATACCGGACGGACCGCTCGTGCAAGTGGACGAGTACACGGGCTACGAGCCGGACGCGGTCGTGCGGTGCGGGACGCCGATCGAAGTCAACAGCTATAAGGTGCCGGATCCGATCATCGTCGTCGAAGTTCTGTCGCCGTCGACCCAGCACATCGACACGAATACCAAGTTGACCGACTACTTCAGGATTGCTTCGCTGAGGCACTACTTGATCGTTCGCCTGAAGCCATTCGCCGTAACGCACTACTCGCGCGGCGATGATGGCGAGGTGAGAGTCAGGCTTCTGCCCGGCGGTGGGACGATCGCCTTCGATCCGCCCGGCTTCGCGATCGAGCTAAGCCAGCCGCCCCAAGCCGGCAGCGAGGCTCACTGGGGCAGGCGCGATCCGCTGCCGTAGGCCTGCACGCCGGTCCCGGTCGTCGGGTAACTGTCGACGTCGGTCACCGGCGCGGCCTGCTGGCCGAAGCCGGGCACGATCTGGCTGCCGCCCGATGGCAACCGGTTCGTCATCACGGGCGAAAGCGGTCCGGCTCGCAGCGTGCCGCTCGGCCCCGTTGCGTACGGCGGCGCGTTATTGTTGGTCAGGCTGATCGGCCGCGATTGGAACGTGCGATGGACGGGCTGATCGGCCACCGTCGGCAGGTTGACGCCGCAGCCGCACAGCGACACGCCGGTCAAGCCGACGAGCAGAACGCTTTTCATCCCGACTCTCCCGGAGCGACGATCAGTAACAGCTAGTAACAACCGGCGCGACGCGCGCGCTCGCGCACCAGCGCCAGGATCATCGTGCTGACCGGCATTGCCACGCCTGTCAACTGCCCGAGTTCGACCACTGCGCCGAGCAGCGCGTCGATCTCCATCGGCCGCCCGCGCTCGAGGTCCTGCAGCATCGACGTCTTGTGCGCGCCGACCTCCGCCGCGCCCTCGATTCGCTTGTCGACGTCGATCGGCAAACGCACGCCGAGCGCTTCGGACACCGCATGGCCCTCGACCATCATCGCCCGCACCACGGCGCGCAGATCGGGCTCGCCGGTCAGCCGGTCGAGCGTGGTCGCGGTCAGCGCGCTCAGCGGATTGAGCGCCATGTTGCCCCACAGCTTCACCCAGATCTCGTCGCGGATGCGCGGACGCACAGGCGCCTTCAGCCCGGCGCCGATCAGCGCCTTGGACAGCGCTTCGGTGCGTTCCTTGCGAACGCCGTCGGGCTCGCCGAGCGTGAAGCGGTCGCCGTAGGTGTGCACGATCACGCCGGGCTCGCGAACCTCGGCGGCGGGATAGACCACGCAGCCGATCGCCTGATCGGGCGGCAGTATCGCCAGCAACGTCCCGCCGGGATCCACGCTCTCCACCGCGCGTCCCTCCCACGGACCTTGCAGCCCGTGGAAATACCAGTAGGGCACGCCGTTGATGCCGGTAACCAGCGCGCTCTCGGGCGCCATCATCGCGGCGATCTGCGGCGCCGCAGCCGGCAGCGAGTGCGCCTTCAGCGTGACGAACACGTAGTCCTGCACGCCGGCCGCCTTCGCGTCCGACACGCAGCGCGGATGGACGGTGACGTCCTCCTCGCCGCTGATCAGCCGCAGCCCGTTGGCCTGCATCGCCGCCAGATGCGGACCGCGCGCGACCACGGTGACGTCCACGCCCGACTGCACGAGACGCACGGCGAGGAACCCGCCGATCGCACCGGCGCCGAAGACCGCGACGCGCACCGCTCAGCCCGCCAGCCCGAGCTTCTGCGCCAGCCCGATGCGTTGCAGCTTGCCCGTGGCCCCTTTCGGGATTTCGCGCACGAACACGATCTTGCGCGGCACCTTGAACGCGGCGAGGCGGGTCGCGGCGAAGTCGCGCAGCTCGCCCTCCTGCGCCGGCATGCCCTCGCGCAGGACGATCGCCGCGGCGACTTCCTCGCCGAGCTTCTCGTGCGGCATCGCGAATGTCAGGCACTGCGCGACCGCCGGATGGTCCATCAGCACGGCGTCGACCTCCAGCGGGCTGACCTTCTCGCCGCCGCGGTTGATCAGCTCCTTCAGCCGCCCAGTCAGGCGCAGGTAGCCGGCCTCGTCGAGCACGCCCTGGTCGCCCGTGCGGAACCAGCCGTTGGTGAACGCCGAGGCATTGGCGGACGGATTGTTCTCGTAGCCCGCGGTGACGTTGCGGCCGCGGATGACGACCTCGCCCAGCGCGCCCGCCGGCAGCAGGTTGCCGGCCTCGTCCATGATGCCGATCTCCGGCCCCGCGGCGATGCCGACCGAGCCCGCATAGCGCGGGCGCGGCGGCAGCGGGTTGGACGCCATCTGATGGCTCGCCTCGGTCATCCCGTAGGACTCGATCACGGGCACGCCGAACGTCGCCTCCAGCGCCTCCATCACCTGCGGCGGCAGGCTCGCCGACGACGAGCGGACGAAGCGCAGGCGCGAGCGCGACAGCGCGTCCTTGTTGCGCGCGGCCAGCGGCAGGATCGCCTGGTGCATCGTCGGCACGGCGGTGTACCAGGTGGGCTTCACCTCGTCGAACCAGCGGAAGAAGCTGAACGCGTTGAAACCCGGCGTGCAGACCACGCTCGCGCCGGCCGACAGCGACGACAGCGTCGCCGCGATCAGCCCGTGGATGTGGAACAGCGGCATGATGTTCAGGCACACATCGTCCGGCGTCAGCGCCAGCATCTCCGCGATATGGTAGGCGCTGGCGGTGACGTTGGCCTGGCTCAGCGGAACCAGCTTCGGGCGCGACGTGGTGCCCGACGTATGCAGCACCAGCGCGATGTCGTCCGCCGCCGCCATGCCCGGTCGGGCCGCCTGTGCCAGCGGCAGGCCGGCCGCGTCGAGCGTGAAGTCGCCCGCATCCTCGCCCGGCACGACGTCGATCACCGGGATGCCGCGGCCCTGGGCGACCGTTCGCGCCGGGCTTTCCATGCCGCGCGCGATCAGCAGCGCGCGTGCCTTGAGGTCGGAGAGGTAAAAATCGAGCTCGTCCTGCTTGTAGGCCGGATTGAGCGGCGCGGTGGTCGCACCGCTGCCGACCGCGACGAACGACGCCGCCATCTCCGGCCCGTTCGGCATCACGATGGCCGCACGGTCGTTGCGGCCGATACCGACGGCGTTGAGCGCCTGCACGGTGCGGCGCGCAAGCGCCCGCAGGCCGGCGTACGTCAGGGCCGCGCGTCCCGGCGCATCGATCGCGGGCGTCGCGTCGGCCCCGCGCGCAAGCAGGTCGAAGATGGTGTCGGCGGGATAGTCTGTCACGCGACCTCCTGCGGCCTCTCGTCGCCGCGCGGCTTCTCGGGCGGCAGGTCCAGGCCTTCGTAAAGCTCGGGCAGTGGGACGGCGATGCCGATCTCGGGCATGTCCAGCACGGCGTCACCGGTCAGCGCCGTCGCGACCCACACCTCGCCCTGCCGGGCATAGACGACGGCGGCGACATGGTCCTCCTCGAGCAGGACGTAGCGCATGAGCGACGGCACCGCCGTGTACTCCTGCATCTTCTCGAATTGATCGACGTAGCGGGTGCTGTCGCTCAAGATCTCGAACACCACCGTCGGCTCCGTGGTCCACGTCGCTTTGCGGTCCACCGGCGTGCGGACGACCATCGCGTCCGGATATCGCACTGTCTTCGCCATACGCAGCTTGACGCTGCTGTCGAACGGCCGGAATGGTTTGCGCGTAAGGCGGCTGCCGAGCGCAACGTACAGGTTGATAGCGATATGCGAATGCCCGGCCGTCCCGCCTGTCATCGCCCGCGGCGCGATGCCGTCGAACTCGTAGCGCAGCTCCTGCCGCTCCTCCCACAGGAGGAACTCGTCCACGCTCATCTCCACCCGGCGGATCGCGACGTTCATCGCAGCCTCACACCACATCCTCGAACGCCGTTATCGTAGACGCGCCGCCGAAGCGCGAGAAGTGATCCTGCATCCGCCGGCGCAGCGGCAGCAGCACCGCCACCGCCAGCACGGCCGCCACGATGTTCATCGCACTCGCCACGTAGAACACCACCGACCAGTCGCCGGTCGCCTCGCGCAGCAGACTGCCGAGCGGCACCAGCAGCGCGGCCGTGCCCTTGGCCGTGTACAGCATCCCGTAGTTCGTCGTCGCGTGGGTGCGGCCGAACAGGTCGGCGCTGGTCGCCGGGAACAGGCTGTAGATCTCGCCCCAGGCGAAGAACACCAGGCCGGACAGCACGACGAACAGCACCGGGTCGCGCGCGTAGACGACCAGCGCCAGAATCCCGAGGCCCTCGAGCATGAAGGCGATGAACATCGTGATCTCGCGCCCGATGCGGTCGGACACCCAGCCGAAGAACGGCCGCGTGACCCCGTTCAGCACACGGTCGATCGACAGCGCGAAGGTCAGCGCCGGCATGGTCAGGAACGCGACCGTCACCGGCGTCTTCGCCACCCCGAAGTCGTTGGCCACCACCGCAAGCTGCGCGGTCGCCATCAGCCCGCCCGCGCCGACGATGACGAACATCACGTACAGCAGGTAGAACGCAGGCGTCCGCAGCACCTGCAGCGGAGTCATGTCGGTCGGGTCGCCGGTTGCGGCCGCTTGCTTGGGCGGCCGCGGCGCGTCGCGCAGCAGGTTGGAGACGAGCACGACGACAAGCCCCTGCGCTGCGCCGAATGCCAGGAACGCGCTCTGGTAGCCGTCGGTGGCGATCCAGTTCGCGATCGGCACGATGGTCAGCGCCGACCCGGCGCCGAACCCGCCCGCCGTCAGACCCGCCGCGAGCCCGCGCCGGTCGGGAAACCACTTCAGCGCGTTGCCGACGGTCGCCCCGTAGATCGCCCCGGCGCCGACGCCGCCGATCGCCGCAGCGACATACAGGACGGTCAGCGACTCGGCATAGGCGTCGGCCATCCACGACGCGCCGATCAGCGCGCCGCCGGCGAACACCATCGGCCGCACGCCCAGCCGGTCGATCAGCCAGCCCTCGATCGGCAGCAGCCACGTCTCGCACAGGACGAACACGGTGAAGGCGACCTGGATCGCCGGCCGCCCCCATTTGTGCGCCTGGTCGATCGGCAGCACGAACAGCGTCCAGCCGTACTGCAGGTTGGCGATCATCACCATGCAGACGATCCCCAGCCCAAGCTGGAGCCATCGCGAACGGGTCACGTGCATCCGGGTCGATCGTCCTTCGACGGACTCAGCCACTCAGCGTGTAGCCCTTGGCCGTCATGCAGCGGGTGATCTCGCGCCGTTGCAGAACCGGCAGCGACACCGGATAGCTGGCAAGGTTGAAGAAGAACGCCCAAGAGAGCCGGTTGGCCTCCTTGTCGCCCGTCTTCTGGCAGGCGGCGAGGTCGGTCCGGTATTTCTCCGACGCGCGGTCCGCCTGCACCAGCGGCACATAGTCGCCGCAGGCGGCCAGCAGCACCGGCAGCGCCAGTATCGCCGCCGCGCGCGCCGGCCGCCTTTGCCTCACGCGGCGACGGGCTCGTTGAACTGCATCACCGGCTGCGCCTCGGTGAAGTTCTTGATGTCGCCGATGATCTCGGCGCCATGGGCACCGATCGCAGCCTGGAAGCTCTCCGCGCTGGCGAAGCTCAGGATGCAGGTGATCTGATAGGTCGCGGCGCCCGCAGGCGCGCCGACGCCCTTGAGGATCTCGACGCTCTTCAGCCCCATCGGGCCCATGCGGTCGTGCACCAGCGGCGTGTGCGTCTTGACATAATAGTCGAGGTCGAATTTCGGCCCAGCCGGATACATCACCGTGACGACGAACATCGCTTCCTCCCGGGGTTCTTATTGCAGCCGAGATGTGCGGGAATCGCTGCGGGCCGGCAAGGGCCAAGCTTCCGAAGCATGGTCGGGCAGGCGGGATTTGAACCCACGACCCCCAGTCCCCCAGACTGATGCGCTACCAGGCTGCGCTACTGCCCGCGACCATCGCCGCCTGTATCAGCCGCCGCGTCCGCGGGCAACGCGCGGGCGACCCGTCTTCATCCGAGCAACGCGCGGATCGCCTCCAGTTCGCGCAACGTCTCCTCGAGCAGCGCACGCAGCCGGGCCGCCTCGCCGTCGGTTTCGGACTTGACGCGCGGCCTCGCCGTCGACGCCGGCTGGGCTTGCGCCGGCGGCGGCGCCAGGCCGGGGATCGGCAACTCCGGCTCGTCCTCGTCGCGTTCGTCCGCCAGCGGCGGCGGGATGTCGTCGGACAGCCGCCCGCCGCCCTCGCGCAGCAGCCGCTGCACGCCCTTGATCGTGTAGCCCTGGATGTAGAGCAGGTCGGAGATCCGCCGCAGCAGCGCGATGTCGTCCGGCCGGTAGTAGCGCCGGCCGCCGCCGCGCTTCATCGGCTTGACCTGCGGAAACTTCGTCTCCCAGAACCGCAGCACATGCTGCGGGATGTGCAGCTCGTCGGCGACCTCGCTGATCGTGCGGAAGGCGGTCGGCGCCTTGCGGCTGCGCGGCCGTCCGTCCGGGGGCGGGTCGGCATCGGGCCCCGGACCCGGCCGCTCAGCCATGTCGGCCGGCTTGGCGCCTTCCATCATCGCTCACTCGTCGTCGGACTTGGCGGCGAGTTGCGACGACGCCAGCCCGTTGACCTCGGCCCGCAGAACGTGGCTCGGGCGGAACACGAGCACCCGGCGGGGCAGGATGGGCACTTCCTCTCCCGTCTTCGGGTTGCGGCCGATGCGGCGCCCTTTCTGTCTGACAGAGAATGTCCCGAACCCACTGATCTTAACAGATTCACCAGCCTCAAGCGCGGCCGAAATCCGCTCCAGCACGTCCTCCAGCAGGTCCGAAGATTCGTTCCGTGACAGCCCGACCTGCATGTAGATCGTCTCGGCGAGGTGGGCGCGCGTCACCGTGTTCATGATACTTGACGCTAGGCAGCCTGTTACTCGCGCGTCAATGAACGCGTCGCAATGTGGCCGGCACGAAACATCGAATATCAGATGCTTGCGGATGTTTGTGGCGCTGCCGCCACAGCGTCACATGCGTACCAGCGCGGCGCCCCAGGTCAGCCCGCCGCCGAGCGCCTCCATCAGCACGAGCTGACCCGGCTTGATGCGCCCGTCCTCGCAGGCTTCGGCCAGCGCCAGCGGGACGCTGGCGGCCGAGGTGTTGGCGTGGCGGTCGACGGTGACCACCACCCGCTCGGGCGGCAGGCCGAGCTTGCGGCCCATCCCCTCGATGATCCGCAGGTTGGCCTGGTGCGGCACCAGCCAGTCGACGTCGTTGCGGCCGAGGTTGTTGGCGGCCAGCGCCTCCTCGACCACCTCGGCGAGGCGAACGACCGCGTGGCGGAAGACCGCCTGGCCGTTCATCTTCAAGTGGCCCGACCGTTCCGGCTGGCCCACCGCGCCATCCACGTACAGGATCTTCCCGAGCGTGCCCTGGGCGTGCAGATGGGTCGACAGCATCCCCGGCCCGTCGGCCCGGCCACCGTCCTGGCTGGAGGCCGCGCGCAGGAACACCGCGCCCGCCCCGTCGCCGAACAGCACGCAGGTCGTCCGGTCGTTCCAGTCGAGGATGCGGGAATAGACCTCGCTGCCGATCACCAGGGCGCCGCGCGCCTGCCCCACGCGGATGAAGTTGTCGGCGACCGCAAGCGCGAAGATGAACCCCGCGCAGGCCGCGGCGACGTCCAGGCCGAAGCCGCGCGTCACCCCGAGTGCCGCCTGCACCCGGACGGCGGTCGACGGGAAGGCTTCGTCGGGCGTGCTGGTCGCCAGCACGATGCAGTCCACGTCGTCCGGCGTCGCACCCGCGCGGGCGAGCGCCACCTTCGCCGCCTCCGCGCCCATGAACGTCGCCGTCTCGTCCGGCCCCGCGATATGGCGCTGGCGGATGCCGGTGCGCTCGCGGATCCAGGCGTCCGACGTCTCTACGCGCTGCGCCAGCTCCTCGTTGGTCAGGATGCGCCGCGGCAGGTAGCCGCCGACGCCGGCCAGGATCGAACGGGAAAGCTTCACGGTGCGGCCACAAGCCTCGGTTTGCTGTCGCTCGGCGCCGCGACGCCCATGATCCGGGCGAGGCCCTCGCGGATGCGGTCGTTGAAGCGGTGCACGACCATGTCGACCGCGAGGTCGAGCGCATAGGCGAAGCCCTGCGCGTCCGTCCCGCCATGCGACTTCACGACCACGCCGTTCAGTCCAAGCATCATCGCCCCGTTGTAGCGGCGCGGGTCCATCAGCTCGCGCAGCCGCTCCAGGCCGGGACGCGCCATCAGATAGCCGAGCCGTCCGCCTATAGACGCCTGAAAAACCTGACGCAGCATTGACAGCACGAGTTTCGCCGCGCCCTCCGCCGTCTTCAGCGCCACATTGCCGGTGAAGCCGTCGGTGACGATCACGTCGGTGGTGCCGGCGGCGATGTCGGTGCCCTCGATGAAGCCGTGGAACTGCGGCGCCAGGTGGCTCTCGCGCAGGATGTCGGCCGCCTGCCGCACCTGCTCGTGGCCCTTCACCTCCTCGGAGCCGACATTCATCAGCCCGACGATCGGCGCCGGCAGGCCGAGCACCGTGCGGGCGAACACGTCGCCCATCACCGCGAACTGCACGAGGTTGTTGGTGTCGCACACCGCATTGGCGCCGACATCCAGCATCACCGTGTCGCCGCGCGCCGACGGCATCACCGCGGCGAGCGCCGGGCGATCGATCCCCGGCAAGCTCTTCAGCACGATCTTGGCCAGCGCCATCAGCGCGCCCGTGTTGCCTGCCGACACCACGCCCGCCGCCTCGCCCGCCGCGACCGCGTCGATGGCGACCCGCATGGACGCGCGGCGCATCCGCACGGCCGCTCCCGGCTTGGTGTCGTTGCCGACCACGTCGGGCGCCTCGCGCACCTCGCAATGGGCGTCGGCGCGCTTGTGCTTCTTCAGCAGCGGCGCGAGCTTGGCCGACTGGCCGACCAGCAGGAAGCGCGTGCCGGGATGGCGCTCGGCGGCAATCGCGATGCCGCGAACGACGATCTCGGGCGCGCGGTCCCCGCCCATCGCATCGACGGCGAGCGTGTAGGCCGGAGCGCCGTCCTTGCCGTTCACGTCACGCGGCGCCCTCTCAGGCGCGGACGGCGTGCTTCAGCGGCTTGCCGGCAGCAACGACCTCGCGACCGTCGTAGTAGCCGCAGTGGCTGCAGACGTGATGCGGGCGGCGCAGCTCGCCGCAGTTCGGGCACTCCGCGTGCGCCTCGGTGCCCAGCGCCTCGTGGGAGCGCCGCATGCCGCGGCGGCTCGGGCTGGTCTTTCTCTTCGGGACGGCCATGGTGCAACTTCATCCGCTCGTGGGACGCGGGCAAGACGCCGACGCCGCCAGTACAATAATAATAAACAGAGCCGCGCGGACTAGCAGAGTGCCCCACCCCCGGCAAGCGCAACGCCGTTGCGGCTGGGGCGCGGGTCAATGCCGGCTCCGCAGCCGTTCGAGCGCCGCAAAGGGACTCGCCGGCTCGGCCTCGCCGAGGTCAGGGGGCGTGGCGCCCGGCTTGCGCGGATAGGGCTCGAGCGCCAGGGAAAGCTGCTCGGCCGCCGCCTCGCCCAGATCGATCGCGCCGCCGGCCATCGGCACCATGTCGACCGGGTCTTCGGGGTCGATCTCGGCCGGCATGTCCGCCTCGGGCGCGAAGCAGAGCACGAAGTCCTCGGCCACGTCGGCCTCGAACGGATCGATGCTGACCACGCAGACCTGGGTAACGCGCGCCCGCAGAGCGCCCTCGGCCATGACCGTTCCTCCCAGGCCCCGCCGCAGCCGGAACGCACAGGCCAGCGCGTCGATCGCCGGTACACCGAAGCGTGTCGCCAGACGCTCGCGCTCGGCCGCCTCCGCGACGACCTCGATCTCGAGGCCCTGCGGGCCGATGCGGCCGGTCTCTACCACGCGAGAGAACTCAGGGATCATGACGATACGGCGGTCTACACCTCCGGGAAGTCCGGGACGGCCACGCGCAGGTCCTGCGCGGCGAGCGCCCGGTCGGCCGCCTCAACATAGGCGGCCAGCCGCGCCGGCGCATCCTCGGGCGGGGCGCCGCGCCACACGTTGCGCGCGAGGGCCGCCGCCAAGGCCGCGCCCCTTGCCGCCGCATCTCCCTCGCCCAGCGCCGATTCGTACGCCGTCGCCCGTCCGTGCAGCGCCTCCCACATCACGCGAACCTTCTTGGCCACCGACAGGTCGCCCACACCCATCTCGCGCAGGCTCCGGTCCATGTCGGCGAACATCGCGTCGAACACCGCCTGGGCGAGTGCGGGCCCCGGCTCCGGCTGCGCCTGCAGGCGCCGGATCAGCAGGGCCACGTGCAGTGCGATCAGGTCGAACCGGCCGTCGAGCGTGTCGGCAACGCCGAACCCGGCGGGCGGGGGCAGATACAGCACCGGGCGGCGCGCCGCCTGGACCGCGGTGGCGTAGAGGCCGAACGCCGCCCGTTCGTTGCGGCGCCGGCGAGAGGGTGCGAGCACGGGGACTCCTTCGGCTGGTCCTGAATAATTGACACTGGGGGGCGGACATGACACCCCACGCGCCTGATCGACCGTCCCAGGAATCGGGTTTCCGCGTGCGTCTCGCTGCTCCCCTGCTGCTGCTGTCTCTCGCGCTCGCCGGCTGCACCACGCTCACGAACGCGGTGGAGTTCAAGCCGCAGGTACGGGGCAACCGCGTCGATCTCGACGCCCTGAAGGAGCTGACGCCGGGCACCTCCACCAAGGCCGACGCCACCGCCCTACTCGGCTCGCCGACATCCAAGGCGACGTTCGACGACAACCGGTGGATCTATATCAGCGAGGTCACGCAGCCGCGCATCGCCCGCAAGCAGGCGGTGCTGTCGCAGGAGGTCGTGGTGCTGACCTTCGACCAGGGCGGCGTGCTGCGCGACGTGGAGCACCTGAACCAGGACGATTCGCTGCCGGTCGCGATCGCGTCCCGCGCGACCCCCTCGCCCGGCAGCGAGGCGTCGTTCTTCCAGCAATTGTTCGGCAACATCGGCCGCTACACTCCGGCCGGCACCGCGCTTTCGGGTCCGCAGTCCGGGCCCACCGGCCAGGGCAACCAGAACACCCAGTAACCGCCGGCACCGGCACGGGCTGCACGCCGCCCGGCCGCCCGACCATCGGCGCCGCCTAAACCTGCCGTTAACGCCTGAGCGCTTTTCTTGGACAGGCGCAACGACGAGCGGCACGGATTGATGTGGCGAGACGGGGGAACACCCACCGGCTGAGCTTGCGGCGCGATCGGCGGGGTGCGGCGGCGGTCGAGCTCGCGCTGGTCGCGTTTCCGTTCGTCATGACGCTGATGGCGTTCATGGAAACCGGCCACTACCTGTTCTGTCTCGCGGCCCTCGACAACGGCGTGCAGGAAGCGGCCCGGCAGATCATGACGGGCCAGGTGCAGAACGCGTCGCAGCAGCTGAGCGCCGCGCAGTTCCGTACCTCCATCCTCTGCCCGCTGCTGCCGTCCACGTTCAACTGCAACAACGTGATCGTGCAGATCCAGACCTTCACCGAGTCCGGCAGTCCGGGCGGGTTCTACAGCTTCGTCAATGCGAACCAGTCGGGGCTGAATTCGCCGCCGCTGAACAACAGCCAGACGAGCTACTGCGTCGGCACCGGCAGCGCCTATGTCTTCGTCGAGGTCGTCTATCCGATGCCGCTGCTGACCGGCGCGTTCGCGGCCACGGCGACGACCTTCAACGGCCAGCAGGTCATGCTGCTCACGTCCGGGGCGGCGTTCCGCAACGAGCCGTTCCAGGCGCCCGGCTACAAGGCGCCGCAGGGATGCTGAACACAAGCCGCGGCAGCGCCACGGTCGAATTCGCGATCATCTTCCCGACGCTGCTGATGATCCTGGTGTCGATGGTGGATGTGACGAACATGGTGACCGCGAGCCGGCGCCTGCAGATCGTCGCCAACTCGATCGCCGCGCTGGTGGCGGCGACCAACAGCGGCAGCGTCACCTACGCCGACCTCGAGTTCGCCGCCTCGTCGGCGATGGTGCTGTTTCCCGGCGTGCTGTCCGACTCGCACGCCAGGAACGAAGCCTGGAGCAGCGACATCTCGATCTCGATCAGCAGCGTGGTGTTCAAGAAGACCAACCCGCAATGCGTGTCGAACTGCGCGTACACGGCGAACGTGGCCTGGAGTGGCGGCGCGGCACGGCGGCCGTGCGGCATCAACCTGACGCCGGTCGCCGACACCGCGCCTCCCAGCACCACGACCTTGCCCACCGACGCGTTCGGCCCCGGATCGGTGATCGTCGCCGACGTCGTCTACACCTTCACGCCGACCTTCCTGACCATCGCCGCGGTCACCTTCCGCAAGTCCAGCTACATCGCGCCCCGCTACGTGCCGCCGTCGAGCTACATCAGCTACTCGGTGGTGACCGGCGACGACGGCTACGCCGCGTCCTGCCCCAGCTACTGACGGGCCCGCGGTGCGACCGGCATCCTCCGGCCTCTCGATCGCAGACGACCGGCGCGGCGCCGTCGCGGTCGTCTTCGCGCTCGCGATCATGAGCATGGTCGGCATGCTCGGCCTCGTGATCGACTACGGCGTGAAGCTATCGTATCAGACGCAACTCAACAACGCGGCGGATGCCGCCGCGCTGGCGGCGATCGAGGCGGCGCAGGCGGACATCATCGCCAACCAGTCGACGTCGCAGGCGATCGCCGGCGCGACATCGAGCGCAGGCAAGGCGTTCCAGGCCAATGCGGGCGCGGCCTACGCCCTGGTCGGCCAGGCGCCGTCGGTCAGCGTCACCCGCAGCGGGCAGACGTTCAACGCCACGGTGTCGTACGCCGCGTCGGCGCCGACCGCGTTCGGCCACATCTTCGGCATCAACACGATGGCGATCGGCGGGACGTCGTCGTCATCGGTCACGATGGGGCGCTACCTGAGCTTCTACCTGCTGCTCGACGTGTCCGAGTCGATGGGCATTCCGTCGACCGCCTCCGACCAGAACCGGCTGGCCACGATCAATCCGGACCAGCGCAACCTCTATCCCACCGGCTGCACGCTCGCCTGCCACTTCACGACCTACGCGGCGTGCCAGAACGCGCAAGGCAAGACGGTCTATTGCCAGGGCTACAACCTCTCGCGCACCGCGGGCGGTTCGGGGCCCGCTGTGAGCTACTGCCAGCAGCCGGGCCTGTCGACCTGCATCCAGCTGCGCGTCGATGCCGTCGCCTACGCGGTGCAGCAGCTCATGCTGACCGCGCAGTCGACCGAGCTCTACCCCAACCAGTTCGCCGTTGGGCTGTATCCGTTCGCGGTCAACATGGCGACGGCGCAGGCGCTCACGACGAACCTGACCGCGCTCAGCAACGCGGCGACGCAGGTTCCGGCGACGCTCGACGACGGCGACGGCTCCGGCAACAGCTACGGCTCCGGCAAACTCGGGTCAGGCGGCACGCATTTCGAAAACGCGCTGCAGGAGATCAACTCGGCGATCGCCAGCGTGGGCGACGGTAGTTCGCAACCCTCGCTGCTGCCGTTCGTCTTCCTGGTGACCGACGGGGCGGAGGACGTGCAGACGCAGGACAACGGCAGCTGGAGCGGCAGCAACCATGCGACCACGCTCAATCAGGCCAACTGCACCACGCTGAAGAACCGCGGCATCACGCTGTCGATCCTGTACATCCCCTACGTGCCGATCCAGGATCCGAACCCGAGCTTCGCCGGCGACGAGGACGACGCGGCGAACAACAACATCGTCAACATCCCGCCCAGCCTGCAGTCCTGCGCCTCGCCGGGCTTCTTCTTCACCGCCAGCGCCCCGTCGGACATCACCGCCGCCATGCAGGCGATGTTCGAGCAGTCGCTGCAAGCCGCGCGGCTGACGCAGTAGAGCGCCCGTCGCGTCAAACCAAAGACGACCGGAACTCACTCACTCCGTCATCGCGAGCGAAGCGTGGCGATCCAGGGCCGCGTGACATACGCCTGCCGCGCGGCCCTGGATCGCCACGGCGCTACGCGCCTCGCGATGACGAGATGGGTCGTGCTGTCCGAGACTGGGTGCGCAGCACGCGCCGCCTCACCCCGCGACCAGCGCGATGCGCCGCAGTCTCGGCCGCTCCGATCCCACCCGCAGCAGCGCATCGGCCCCCAGCCACCGCCCCGGCGGATCGATCAGGAACAGCCCCTGGATGATGATCAGGAACCCATACGTCCACGGCCACTCGTTCGGCGCCGAGTACAGCCCAAGCCACAGATTGAGCGCCATCAGCAACCCGGCCAGCGCACCCAGCCGGCTGAACAGCCCGAGCGTCAGCGACACGCCGATCGCCACCTCGGCCAGATAAACGAGCGGACCGAACAACGCGATGTTCGGAATGACCGCGTCGGCCACGAACTGCCCCTGCGGCACGACGGCGGCGTGTTCGGTCATCTGCTTCATCCAGTACAGCAGCCCGTCATAGTTCGGCGGGACCTTCCACAGCGACTGCTCCCACCACATCCCGCCGACCAGCAGCCGCAGCACCAGGATGCCGACGCCGTGCGCGCTGCGCTGCGCCGGCAGGCGGCGCCACGCGAGCACCGCGATCGCCAGCGCGGCCGCCAACAGAACCCAGTACACCGGCGTGTACCAGGCGAGCTTGGTCATGAAGGCGGCAAAGTCGTTCCACGGGCTCGGCCTCAAGACGCGCATCCCTTGGCAACGGCGGCCAGCAGATTCAGCGCATCGATCGCGCCGTTCGCCTCGCCCTTCTCGAAGTCGCCATGCACCTGCGCCATCTGGTTGGTCACGTGCGCGAAGCACAGCACCGGGCGCCGGCAGGACGTGGCGAACGCATACAGTGCGGCCGCCTCCATCTCGACGCCGAGCACGCCGAGCGACCGCGCGCGCTCGACCGCCGCCTCGGTCTCGCGGAACGGCGCGTCGGTCGTCCATGTCGCGCCGCGATGCACGCAAGGCCGATCCGCGAGCACCGCCATCGCGCGATCCGCCAGCGCCCTGTCGGCCGCGGCGAACGCGCCGGGCGGCAGGTAGTGCAGGCTGGTGCCCTCGTCGCGCAGCGCGCGATCGATCAGCACGAAATACGGCGTCGGCCCGACCGGCACGATCTGCCCCGCCGAGGTGACGCTGAGCAGCAGGCGGCAGCCCGACGCGAACAGCTGCTCGGCCAGCAGCACGGCGAACGACGCGCCCACCGCGCAGCCGATCAGGCCGAAACACACGCCGCCATGCACCGCCACCATCAGCTCGGTGTGATAGCAGGCCCAGCCGAGCATCGGCTCCGCCCGCCGCTCCTGCCGCAGCAGCCGCACGATGTCGCCGTCGGGATCGAGCACGCACACGTCCGGCACCGGCTCCGCCGGCAGGCCCTTCTGCCGCCGCGCCTCGCGCAGCAGGTTGTCGGCGCGGAACACCGACGGTGCGGCATAGTCCTTCGCGTCCAGCAGCGGCGACGCGGTTGTCGGGACGGCGATGGGTTTCATGGCGTGCGCACCGGGATCAACTCTCCAACGACATCGGCCCGAGTGTAGGTCCAGCTCACACCGTCATTGCGAGGAGCGTAGCGACGAAGCAACCCAGGGTCGCGTGACAGACGCGTGCCGCGCGGCTCTGGGTTGCTTCCCGCCACGCCTCCGGCTCGCGGTCGCAATGACGATATCACCTCGGCCCAAACTCAGCCCGACGCAGGTCCCGCCCATCAGACCCCAGCGACCGACCCGCGTTACGCGGGCATGTGGCGGCCCATCAATCCGCGGCAACCCCCATCACGCCGCTCGACGTGCCGCTGTAGATGGCGCGCAGCTGACGCTTGAGCAGCTTGCCCGCGGTGTTCTTCGGCAGGTGGTCGGTGAAGATGATCCGCTTGGGCACCTTGTAGGACGCCAGAAGCTCCCTCGCATGGGCCTCCAGCTCGGCCTCGCTCGCCGTCATCCCCGCGCGCAGCACGACGACGGCCGCCACTGCCTCGACCCATTTCGGGTCGGGCACCGCGATCACCGCCACTTCGGACACCGCCTCGTGCGTGAACAGCGCCTCCTCGACCTCGCGGCTCGCCACCAGCACGCCGCCGGTGTTGATGACGTCCTTCAGCCGGTCGACGATGGTGATGTAGCCCTCCGCGTCCATCACGCCGACGTCGCCCGAGTGGAACCACCCGCCGTAGAACGCCTTCGCCGTCTCCTCGGGATTGTTCCAGTAATACGTCAGCAGCTGCGGCGAGCGGTGTACGATCTCGCCCTGCTGTCCCGGCGCCACGTCGTTCATGTCGGGATCGACGATGCGGGTCTCCACGTTGATCGCCGGCCGCCCGACGCTCGCCGGTCTCGCGAGGTGCTCCTCCGGCTTCAACACGGTGGCCAGCGGCGCGATCTCGCTCTGGCCGTAGCAGTTGAACGGCCGTGCGCCCGGCAGGCGCTGCAGCAGCTCGTTCAGCACTGGCACCGGCATGATCGCCGCACCGTAGTAGATGTTGCGCAGGCTGTTCAGGTCGCGCGTCGCGAAGTCGCCGTGCCGCAGCAGGGTGATCCACACCGTCGGCGGCGCGAAGAACGAGTTCAGCCGGTGCCGCTCGATCAGCTCCAGGCAGGTCGCCGGCGCCGGCGCCTCGATCAGCCACTGCTCGCTGCCGACCAGCAGCATCGGGATGCAGAACGCGTGCATCTCTGCCACGTGGTACAGCGGCAGCGCGGCGAGGCAGCGGTCCGTGCGGCTGTACTCGTTCGCGATGATGCAGCTCATATACTGCGACATCAGCGCGCGGTGCGACAGCGCCACGCCCTTCGGCTGGCCCGTCGTGCCCGACGTGTAGATGATCTGCACGATCTCGTCGTCCGCGCCGTCGTCGGGCAGGTCCGCGCCGCCCGCGCCCAGCGCGGCCGTCAGCATGTCGAACCCCCTGTCGCCCTCTGCGCCGCCGACGATGGTGCCGCGATGCACCACGGGCGCCTCGGCGGCGGCTGCATCGGCGACCGCCGCCAAGGCGGGATCGTGCAGCAGCATCACCGCGCCCGACTGCCGGATGACGTAGGCAAGCTCGCCATGCGTCAGCGCGTAGTTCGCCGGCACGTGGATCAGGCCGGCCTTGGCGCAAGCGAGGAAGGTCAGGAAATAGGCGTCGGAGTTGCGGCCATAGGCGACGACCCGGTCGCCGCGCCACAGGCCCTTGGCGAGCAGCGCGGCGCCGATGCGTCCGGCGGCGGCGTCGATATCGGCGAAGCTCCAGTCGCGTCCCTCGAAATGCAGCGCCGGGCGATCGCGGAAGACTCGCGCGGCGCGGCGTACCGCATCGCCGACCGTGTCGCGCCGTGCCCGGGCAACCACCGCCTCGTTCATCGTTGCCTCCCTGCGTTCGTTCTCCGACCTCTACTCGAACCGCCCGCTGCGGGGGAACCCGTTGGGCGGCAGCCGGCCGGCCTGGGCGCGCTCGCCGAGCCATTGCCGCAGGTCGGGCTCGGTGCGCGTCCGGTCGCCGAGCCGCCAGGTCAGGCCGTCGGCGAGCCGGAACACCTTCGCGTCGCGCAAGCCCCCGTCCTTGTAGCGCTGCAGGATCACGCCGGTGCCGCGCGCGAGCCCCGGGACCTGGTCGATCGGGAAGACCAGCAGCTTGCGGTTGTCGCCGATCACCGCGACATGGTCGCCGTCGGCCGGCACGCAGACCGCAGCCTCCTCGTCGGGCTTGAGCGTCAGGATCGTCTTGCCGGTGCGCTTCTCCGCCGACAGTTCGGCGGCCGGCACCAGGAACCCGCGGCCGGTGCTGGACGCGACCAGGAACCGCCCGGTCTCGGTCGCGACGAACAGTGCGGCCGCGTCGTCCTCGTTGGTCAGCTCGACGGTCGTGCGGATCGGCTGGCCGTCGCCGCGTCCGCGCGGCAGGTCGTCGGCGCGGATCGTGTAGGCGCGGCCGTTCGTTCCGAACAGGCACAGTTTGTCGGTGGTCTGGCAGGGCACCAGGAACTTCAGCCGGTCGCCCTCCTTGAACTTCACCTCGGCGTCGGGCGCGACATGCCCCTTCAGCGCGCGCAGCCAGCCCTTCTCCGACAGCACCACGGTGATCGGCTCGCGCTCGATCAGCGCCTCGGGCTTGATGTCCGCCCCGGCCGGCGCGCCGGCCAGCAGGGTGCGGCGCGTACCGAGCGGACCGTCGCCGAACTTCTTGCGGATCTCGCCCACCTCCTCGGCGATGCGCTTCCAGCGCAGGCCGTCGTCCTTCAGCAGCGCCGTGATGTCCTTGCGTTCCTTGCTCAGCGCCTTGTGCTCGCGCCGGATCTCGATCTCCTCGAGGCGGCGGAGGCTGCGCAGGCGCATGTTCAGGATCGCCTCGGCCTGCACATCGGTCAGCGCGAAGCGCTTCATCAGCGCCGGCTTCGGCTCGTCCTCCTCGCGGATGATGCGGATCACCTCGTCGAGGTTCAGATAGACGGCCAGATAGCCGTCCAGCACCTCGAGCCGCCGCTCGATCGCCGCGAGCCGGTGGCGCGAGCGGCGTTCCAGCACCTCGTGCCGGTGATCGAGCCAGGCGCGCACCACGTCGCGCAACGGCATGACGCGCGGCGTGCGGTTCGCGTCCAGCACGTTCATGTTCAGGCCGAAACGGATTTCCAGCTGCGAGGCGCGGAACAGGCTCTCCATCAGCAACGCCGGCTCGACCGTGCGCGCCTTCGGCTCCAGCACGAGGCGGACGGTATCGGCGCTTTCGTCGCGCACGTCGCCGAGCATCGGCAGCTTGCGCTCCTCCATCAGCTGCGCGAGCTGCTCGACCAGCCGGCCCTTCGGCACCTGGTACGGGATCTCCGTCACCACGATGTGCCACGTGCCGTGCTTGCCGCGCTCGACCTCCCAGCGCGCGCGCAGCCGGAAGCTGCCGCGTCCGGTCTCGTACGCCTGCGTGATGGCGGCCTGGTCCTCAGTCAGCACGCCGCCGGTGGGGAAGTCGGGGCCGGGCATGAAGCGCAGCAGGTCGGCGGTGGCGGCCGTGGGGTGCGCGATCAGGTGCAGGGCGGCGTCGCACACCTCGGCGGCGTTGTGCGGCGGGATGTTGGTCGCCATGCCGACCGCGATGCCTGACGATCCGTTCGCCAGCAGGTTCGGGAACGCGCCGGGCAGGACGACCGGCTCCGTCTCCTGGTTGTCGTAGTTGGGCCGGAAGTCGACGGTGTCGTCGTCGATGCCCGCCAGCATCGCGCGCGCGACCTCGGTCAGCCGCGCTTCGGTGTAGCGCATCGCCGCCGGGTTATCGCCGTCGATGTTGCCGAAATTGCCCTGGCCTTCGACCAGCGGGTAGCGCACGGAGAAGTCCTGCGCCAACCGCACCATCGCGTCGTAGATCGCGGCGTCGCCGTGCGGATGGAAGCGGCCCATCACGTCGCCGACGACGCGGGCGCATTTCTTGAAGCCGGAGCTGGGATCGAGGCGCAGCAGGTGCATCGCGTAGATCAGCCGCCGGTGCACCGGCTTGAGCCCGTCGCGCACGTCGGGCAGCGAGCGCGAGGTGATCGTCGCCAGCGCGTAGGCGAGGTAGCGCTCCTGCAGCGCCTCGTGCAGTTTCACGTCGATGATGGTGTCGACCACGTCATCCGACATGCGTCATGCGTCTCCGTTGTCGCGTGCCAGCCGCTCCACGCGGTCGCGCAGCATCGCGCGCGCCGCCGGCAGCGGCCGGTGGTGGTGGCCGAACGCGTCGCGGGCCAGGAAGTGCTCGGTCACCCGCAATCCGGCCACCCAGTCTGCCGGACCGGCCGAGTCGCTGCCTGCCAGGAACGCCGGCAACGGCAGCAGCCGCTCCCGCCACACCCCCGCCGCGGCCTCCGACACCGCGCGCCCGGTGCGCGGCGAGACATAGGCGAGCGGGTCGGTCGCTCCCGTCACCGCGCACGACGACAGATCCAGGCCATAGCCGAGATCCGCCAGCAGCAGCAGCTCCCAGCGCACATACTCGGTCAGCGCCGCCTCGCCCGGTTGCAGCCGCGCGATCATCCCGACCAGCGCGTCGAACACCCGCGGGTGCCCCTCGCGTTCCGGCAGCGCGCCCTCCGCCACCGCGCAGGCCGAGGACAGGATCGCGAGCGACAGCGCGTCGTCCATCGCCAGCGCAGCGGCGGGATGCACCAGTTCCGCCGTCAGGCTGCCGAGCTGCTCCGACAGCCTTGCCACCCAGCGCGCGGTGACCAGGTTGCCGACCTGCCAGACGGCGGTGCGGGTGCGCGACTGCGCCCCGCGCGCGAGCCCGCGATGCGCGCCGTGCTCCGCCGTCATCACCGTCGCGACCGCGTCGCCCTCGCCGTAGGGACGCAGATCGAGGACGACCGCAGGCGCTTCCCAGTCCATCAGCCACGCTTTCTCACAAGAGCTTCCCGCAGCGCCTCATCGTGGCGGGCAGAGAAGCAGGATGAGGAAGTCCCTACGGTGCTCCCGCTTCGCTCGCTTGAAGCGCTCGATGGCGCTCCGAGCCATTTCAACTGCAAGCTTCGCGTCGGCTGTCCGGAACCGCGGTTGCGGATCATAGTCGGCGATGTGGCGTCGTTCCTGGAGCTCCACTGCAGCGTCGGCAAACGCCAGCACGTTCGCGTCGAACCCGCTTGGCACGTACGACGCATATCGGCGTGGCGGATTTTGCTTTGCGACGTCGATGCAGAGATCTTTCAGCGTGCGATGGTCGATGCTTCTGTAGAGCAGCGTGTATTGACCGCGGGAGCGGCGGGTGACTCCGACAAACTCATCCGCGGCTGCGGTCAGGACGAAATGAAACAGCCCGTAATAGGCACTCGAGATCGCGCGTCTCAGATCGACCTGACGGACCGTACCGGTGAGTGGCGAAGAGGCCAGCTTCTCGGCCTGATCGAAGAAGTGATCAGGGTTGAGGATCGGCATCAGCCTCTAACTCGTCCTCGGTCGCAAATTCGATGATCGGGAGTCGTCCTTCGCCGGCCTCGCGAAGCTCGCGACGGACCCGGACGACGGTGTCCAGAGCGTCGTCGCCGCTCACACGTCGGGTCATCCTGCGGGGCAATACGACCGTGATTCTCAAGGCGTCCCTTCCATCCGAGTCGGTCGCTTGTTCACTGAACACGCGGACCCTCAGACGCTTCAGCACCGCAGACGCGGCATTCTGGGCGACCCGGTCGACTTCCTTGAGGTCAAGCATAGGTCACCATACCACCCCTCCTGCCGCCCCGCTAAGCTCGGGTCCAGGCAGCCGACGGACGCCGCGATCGACCCGCTTGCTGCTAGCCGCCGTCCTCCAGCCCGATCGCGCGCAACCTGGCATTCTCCTCGTCCCAGCCCGCGCGCTCCTTGACGTTCAAGAACAGATGCACCGCGCGCTCCAGCAGCGTCGCCAACTCGGCCCGCGCGCGCGCGCCGATCTCGCGGATGCGGGCGCCCTTCTCGCCGATCAGGATCGCCTTATGCCCCGCCCGCGCGACGTAGATCGTCGCCTCGATCCGCACCGAGCCGTCGTCGCGCTCCTGCCAGCTCTCGGTCTCCACCGTCGCGCCGTACGGCACCTCCTCGTGCGTCTGCAAAAAGATCTGCTCGCGCACGATCTCGGCGGCGAGCAGACGGTTCGGCAGGTCGGTGATGTCGTCGTCGGGATACAGATGCGGCCCCTCCGGCATCGCCGCGGCCAGCGCCTCGCTCAGCGCATCAAGCCCGTCGCCGGTCGACGCACTGACCATGAAGGTCTGCTCGGCCGGCACCAGCGCGGCCAGCGCCGCCGTCAGCGGCAGCAGGCGCGGCCGGTCCACCAGATCGACCTTGTTCAGCACCAGCCATGTCCGCCGTTTCTCCGACGCGAGCCGCTCGGCGATCGCGCGCACGCCCTCGGTCAGTCCCGCCTTCGCGTCCACCAGCAGCAACGTCACGTCGGCGTCCTGCACGCCGGTCCACGCCGCGGCCACCATCGCGCGATCCAGCTTGCGGCGCGGGCGAAAAATACCTGGCGTGTCGACCAGCAGGATCTGCGCCTCGCCGCGCAGCAGGATGCCCAGCACACGGAACCGCGTCGTCTGCGCCTTCGGCGTGACGATCGACAGCTTCGCCCCGGTCAGCCGGTTGAGCAGCGTCGACTTGCCAGCATTCGGCGCGCCGACGATCGCCGCAAATCCGCAGCGCGAGGTCATGCCGTCGCCTCGTGCAGCCGGGCCATCAGGTCCGCCGCCGCTGCCCGCTCGGCCGCCTGCTTGCTCGTGCCCTGCCCTTGCCCCTCATGTCCCGGCACCGCGACGCCGACGCGAAACATCGGATCGTGCGGCGGCCCTTCGCGGCCGAGCAGCGTGTACTCTGGCAGCCCCCAGCCGCGCGCCAGCGCGAATTCCTGCAACGCCGTCTTCGGGTCCTTCGGCGGCTTGATCTGCCGCTCGATGCGCGGCCCCCACACGCGGCGGACGAAGTCGCGCGCAACCGGCAGCCCGCCGTCCATGTACAGCGCGCCCAGCGCCGCCTCCAACGCATCGGCCAGCACCGTCGCACGCTGGCGCACGCCCGCGCGCACCTCGCCGCTCGCGATCGACAGCACGTCCGGCAATCCAACCTCGCGCGCGACCTCGGCCAGCACCGGGCGAGACACCAGATGCGCGAGCCGCGGACCGAGCTTGCCTTCCTGCTCGTCGGGAAAACGCTCGGCGAGCCACTCGGCGACGATCAGGCCCAGCACGCGGTCGCCCACGAACTCCAGTCGCTCGTTCGAGCCATGCCCGCCGCGCCCGGCGGCGGATCGGTGGGTCAGCGCCTCGCGCAACAGGGCGGGGTTGGCGAACACGTGGCCGAACAGCTCCGTCGGCTCGGCCAGGGGCGGCGACGCGGCGGCCGACGGGGCGGGCGAGTGCGCGCGCGTCTCAGTGCACGCCGGTGAACAGGCGGTTCCAGCGGACCTCGAACGGCCAGTTCCAGACCTGCCACCACGGGTCGCGCGCATCGACCGAGAAGAAGATGAATTCCGCACGGCCGACAAGGTTCTCGATCGGCACGAAGCCGATGCCCGGCGGGATGTCGCCGGTCCGGTCGGCGAACGGCCACGCCCGCTCGGGATCGGGGAACCGGCTGTCGGCCGAGTTGTCGCGGTTGTCGCCCATCGCGAACACATGGCCGGGCGGCACGATATACTCGCCGGGCGCGGGCGTGTTGTTGGCGAAACCGTAGTCGCTCGTCTTGCAGATCTCGTGCGTCACCCCGTTGGGCAGCGTCTCGAGATACTGCTGGCCTTGTGCGGCGGGACCGCGCTCCTCGTCGTAGCAGTTGCCGTCCGGCTTGCGCATCGCCGCCTGACCGTTCACGTACAGGATGCCGTCGCGCACCGAGATATGATCGCCGGGCAGCCCGATGATCCGCTTGATGTAGTCCTCGGACGGATGCACCGGATTGCGGAACACCGCGACGTCCCCGCGATGCGGCGTCTGCTCGAAGATGCGGCCGGAGAACGGCGGGAAGGCGAACGGGAAGGAATAGCGCGAATAGCCGTAGCTGAACTTCGAGACGAACAGGTAGTCGCCGATCAGCAGCGTCGGGATCATGCTGCCCGAGGGGATGTTGAACGGCTCGACCAGAAACGTCCGGATGCCGATGGCGATCAGGCCCGCATAGACGATCGTCTTGACGTTCTCGAGCAGGGTGCTCGATTTGCGTTTCGCCACTGTGGCCAACGACCAGAACTCCGGAGGGATCGGGGAACGCAGGATAGAGCCGCCCGCCCCCCCACCTGTCAATCGGCAGGGTCAGGCGGTCGAGGGCAGCGCCTCGATGATGACCTCGGCGTAAGCGTACGGGTATTCGTCCGTCATCGTCAGATGCACGGCCGCCGTCATGCCCGGGGGCGTGATGGCCGCCAGCCGCGCCGCCGCGCCGCCGGTCATGCGCATCGTCGGCTTGCCCGAGGGCAGGTTCACCACGCCGAGATCGGAGTGGAACACGCCGGCACGAAACCCGGTGCCGAGCGCCTTCGACGCCGCCTCCTTCGCGGCGAACCGCTTGGCGTAGGTGGCGGCACGGATCGATTCGGTGCGGCGGTCCGCCTTCGCCCGCTCAGCCGGCGTGAACACCCGCAGCAGGAAGCGCTCGCCGTGGCGGGCGATCACCTTCTCCACGCGACGGATGTCGCACAGGTCGGCACCCAGGCCGAGGATCATTCAGCCGCGGGCCCGCTCGACCTGGGTGATGCCGGCCGCACCGCGCAGCCCGGCGATCACCGTCGACAGGTGGCGCAGGTCGCGCACGTCCACGTCCACCAGGATCTCGAAGAAGTCCTGCTGGCGGTTGACGATCTTGAGGTTGTTGATCGCGCCCTCGTGCTTGCTGACCGCGTTGGTCAGGCTGGCCAGCGCCGCCGGCTCGTTGGCGGCGATCACGCTGATCCGCGCAGTATGGCCGGGACGCGTCGCCCCCGGCTCGGCCGGGCCGCCGGTCTCCCAGTCCACGTCGATGAAGCGCTCCGGGGTCGCGGCGAAGCTCTCCAGCGTGTGGCAGTCGCGGGTGTGGATCGTGACCCCTTTGCCGGTGGCGATCACACCCACGATGCGGTCGCCCGGCAGCGGATGGCAGCAGCCGGCGAAGTGCACGTTCATCCCCGCAACAAGGCCGGAGATCTGCGCGCCGTTCCCCGCGCGCGAAGGCGAGCGGTTGACCGGCCGCGGCGGCAGCGAGGGAACCATGCGCGGCGCGCGCGGGCCCTGCCGCATCTCCGGATAGACGGCGTAGACGACATCCTTCGGGCCGAGATTGCCGTTGCCGACGACGATGTACAGGTCTTCGAGGCTTGCCTGCTTGAGCGTCTTGAGCACGCCCTCCAGCACCTTCTCGGACCCGTCGACGCCTTCCTGGCGGAACGCCTTGGCCAGCATCGCGCGCCCGTCGGCGACGTACTGCTGCCGCTGCTGCTGGTGGACGTAGCGGCGGACGCGCGCACGCGCCTTGCCGGTGACGACGAAGCGCTCCCACGCCGGCGACGGCGTGCCGCCCCGCGCGGTCATGATCTCGACCTGGTCGCCGTTCTGCAGCTCGTGGCGCAGCGGCATCAGCCGGCCGTTGACCTTCGCGCCCACGCAGGTGTCGCCCACCTGGCTGTGCACCGCGTAGGCGAAGTCCACCGGTGTCGCGCCGCGCGGCAGCTGGATCAGCTGCCCCTTCGGCGTGAAGCAGAACACCTGGTCCTGGTACAGCTCGAGCTTGGTGTTCTCGAGGAACTCGCCCGGCGCGGCGCTGTCCTCGAGGATGTCGAGCAGCGCCTGCACCCAGCGGAACTGCTGCAGGTCCTGCAGCGACGCGGGTTCGTTGTTCTTGTACAGCCAGTGCGCGGCGACGCCGTTGTCGGCGATGTCGTGCATCTCGGCGGTGCGGATCTGCACCTCGATCTTCTGGTTGCGCGGCTCGCGCAGGGTCACGCCGGTGTGCAGGCTCTGGTAGCCGTTGGCCTTCGGCGTGCTGATGTAGTCCTTGAAGCGCCCGGCGATCACCGGATAGGCGGCGTGCACCGCGCCCAGCGCCGCGTAGCAGGCCTCGCGCGTCGGCACGACGATGCGGAACGCCATGATGTCGGCCAGCTGCTCGAACGCCACGTTGCGGCGCTGCATCTTCTCCCAGATCGAGTACGGCGACTTCTCGCGCCCGACCACCTCGACGACGCGGACGCCGCCCTCCTCGCATACCCGGCGCAGCTCCTGGCGCACCTCCTCGATCACGTCCGCACCCTGGCCGCGCAGGAAGTTCAGCCGCGCCTGGATGGTGTCGAACGCCTCGGGCTCGATCTGCGCAAAGGCCAGCGTCTGCAGCTCGGTCTTCACCGCGTCCATGCCGATGCGCTCGGCGAGCGGCGCGTAGATCTCCATCGTCTCGCGCGCGATGCGCTGCCGGCGCTCCGGCTCGCGCACGTAGTGCAGCGTGCGCATGTTGTGCAGCCGGTCGGCGAGCTTGACGAGCAGCACGCGGATGTCGCGGCTCATCGCGAGCACGAGCTTGCGGAAGTTCTCCGCCTGCTTGCTGCGGTCGGACTGCAGCTCCAGCCGGCCGAGCTTGGTCACCCCATCGACCAGGCCGGCGATCTCGGCGCCGAACCGCTCCTCGACCTCGCGCAAGGTGACCGGCGTGTCCTCGACCACGTCGTGCAGCAGCGCGGTCGCGATCGAGGCGACGTCCAGCCGGTAGCCGGCCAGGATGTCGGCCACCGCCAGCGGGTGGGTGATGTAGGGGTCGCCGTTGTCGCGCTTCTGCGCGCCGTGCGCCTTCATCGCCAGCACGTAGGCGGCGTCGATCAGGTCGGTGTCGGCCTTGGGGTCGTAGGCGAGGACCTTCTCGGTCAGCTCGAACTGGCGGACGATCGAGCGCGGCGGCGGCCGGGGCGGACGAGCGAACAGGGCGCCCTGGCCCTCGACCAGATCGTCGGCAGGCGGCTTGGCCCCCGGGTCCACCCCGGGGGACTGCACGCCAGGAGGCTGCACGCCGTCAGGCGCGCGGAGGGACGCCGGCCGCCAGAGGTGCCAGGCGCCCGCCGTCATCGGTCCCTAGCGACGGGGGCGGCCGCCAAGCTCCGCCTCGATCGCCGCCTCCATGTCCTCGGGCGACAGTTCCTCGTTCTCCATCGGCAGGTTGGCCGCCTCTTCCTCGGCCGAGACATCCTGGAGGCCAAAGATATTCTGGTCGGTGGGGATCAGGTCCAGAACTTCCTCGTCCGCCGGCTCAGGCTCGGGGGTGCGGGAGAGCGACTTGATCAGATCCTGCTCGAGCCTGGACAGCTCGACCGTCTCGTCGGCGATTTCGCGCAGGGCGACGACCGGGTTCTTGTCGTTGTCCCGGTCCACGGTCAGCTCCTCGCCCCGGCTCAGGTTGCGCGCCCGCTGGGCGGCGAGCAGCACCAGCTCGAAGCGGTTCGGCACCTTCTGGACGCAGTCTTCGACAGTCACGCGCGCCATGCGCTCGGCCTCCGGTCATTCATCTCGGGAAAGCAGTCACGTAGGGGGCCCGGCCCGGGAACACAAGCGCAACCTGCGCATCGCCGTTCCCCCGCCGGGGGCGGTTTTTCCGGGTCAATCAGGCAGAACGCGGGCGGTCGGCGGCCCCAGGGCGGCGAGCAGGTCGGCCACGGGACGGCCCAGCACCGGATGGACCCAGCCCGGCGCCAGGTCGGCCAGGGGGCGGAGGACGAACTCCCGCTCGTGCGCCCGCGGGTGCGGCAGGATCGGGTCGGACGTCGGGCGGACGCGGCCGCCGAAGTCGATGATGTCGAGGTCGAGCGCGCGCGCCCCGTTGCGGGCGACCCGAACGCGCCCGAACTCCGATTCGATGCCGAGCAGGTCGCGCAGCAGACGCTCGGGCGTCGTCTCGCCGGTAACCAGTGCAGTACCGTTGACGTAGTCCGGCTGATCCGACGCCGGCACCGGCGTCGTCGCATACCACCGCGACACCGCGCGCAGGCGCAGTCCGGGCAGCTCGCCGATGCGCGCTGCTGCAGCGCGGCATGTCGCCAGCGGGGCGTTGCCGCCGGGCGCGGGGAGATTCGCGCCGATGGCGATGATGATCGCAGGCAAAAACTTGTCCACGGGGGTTGTTTTTCTGTCTGGCACGGCGGAGGTTATTGCCTTATTCGCTGGACGCCTCGGTGATTTCGGCGGCAACAAATTGGTTTGTTGTTCGTCACGCGCCGGATAACGAAGGGTTATAGGTCGTGAACTTTCTTTCAACCGAGCGCGCAGCGCTCTTCATAGACGGTGCCAACCTCTATTCGGCGTCGCGGAATCTCGGCTTCGACGTCGATTATCGCAACCTGCTCGAATACTTCCGGCGCAAGATGCACGTTATCCGTGCGTATTACTACTCTGCCGTGCTGGAGACGGACGAGTACTCGCCTCTCAAGCCGCTGACCGACTGGCTGGCCTACAACGGCTACACGCTGGTCACGAAGCCCGCCAAGGAGTTCACCGACTCGGCCGGGCGGCGGCGGGTGAAGGGGAACATGGACATCGAGGTCGCGGTCGACATGCTGGAGCTGGCGCCGCACATCGACCACGCGATCCTGTTTTCGGGCGACTCCGACTTCAAGCGGCTGGTCGATGCGGTGCAGCGCAAGGGCGTGCGGGTGTCGGTGATCTCCTCGATCAAGACCGCCCCGCCGATGGTGGCCGACGAGCTGCGCCGGCAGGCCGATCAGTTCATCGACCTCGCCGACATCGCGCCCGAGTTCACCCGCCGGCAGACCGAGCCGCGCCAGCGCACCTTCAACCACAACAACCACACGCGGGCGACGCCGGCCGAGCCGTTCCACGACGGGCCGGACGCGACCTAGTGTCCGCCGCCGCCGAGCCGGCGGCGGCGACAGTGCCGGACCAACCCACGCCCGATTGTCCGCCCCCCGATTGCCCCCTCTGTCCGCGGCTGGTCGCCTACCGCGCCCAGAACCGCGCGAGTTTTCCTGATTGGCACAACGCGCCGGTGCCGAGTTTCGGTCCGCTCGATGCGCGTCTGCTCATCGTCGGGCTCGCGCCGGGACTGCGCGGGGCCAACCGCACCGGCCGTCCGTTCACCGGCGATTTCGCCGGCGTGCTGCTATACGAGACGCTGCTGAAACACGGCTTTGCGGTGGGGCGCTACGGCGCGGAGCCGACTGACGGTCTGTCGCTCGTCGACTGCAGGATCGTGAATGCAGTACGCTGCGTACCGCCGGCCAACCTGCCGGAACCCGCGGAGATCAGGGCGTGCAACCCGTTCCTGAAATCCGAGATCGCAGCGGTGCCGACGCTACGTGCGGTGCTGGCGCTCGGCGTGGTGGCGCATCAGGCGGTGCTGCGCGCGGCAGGCGAGAAGCTGTCGAAGTTCGGCTTCGCGCATGGCGCCATGCATCGCCTGGACGGGCTGACGCTGCACGACAGCTACCACGTGTCCCGCTACAACACGAACACGGGCAGGCTGACGTCGGAGATGTTCGACGCGGTGGTGACCACGATCCGGAACGGCGTTTGACTCAATAACATCCGTCATCGCGAGGCGCGCAGCGCCGTGGCGATCCAGGGCCGCACGGCAACCAGTCGTCACGCGGCCCTGGATTGCTTCGCTTCGCTCGCGATGACGAACGCGAAACCTGCGCGCGACACGACGAACCTCAAACCGCCGCGCGCGCCAACTCCGCCTCGATCGCCTGCGACAGCACCGTGCCCTGCGGCTCGTCGGTCGCGCCGAACGTACCCTTGATCGACCCGTCGCGGCCGATCAGCACCTTGTTGAAGTTCCACTTCGGCTCCCAGCCCCGCGTGGCCTTCACCCACGCATAGAACGGCGCCGCCTGCGGCCCGACGACGTGCAAGATCGTCGTCATCGGAAACTTCACGCCGAACGTCGCGTCGCAGAACTTCTTCACCTTGCCGTTGCTGTCGCTCTCCTGCCCGAAGTCCTGGCTCGGCACGCCGATCACCGTCAGGCCGCGCCCCTCCAGACCCGCCTGCAGTCGCTCCAACCCCTCGTACTGATACGTGTACATGCAGAACGACGCGGTGTTCGCCACCACCAGCACGCGGCCCTTGAACGCGGCGAAGTCGAGCGGACCGCTCTCGTCGATCCTGGTGAAGCTGAAGTCCCACGCCGTCTTCGGCGCATCCGCGAAGGCACGCCCCGTCGTCACGCGCGCCACCGTCAGCGCGCCCAGCGCCAGCGCCGCGCGCCGGGTCAGGTCAGCCATATCGCTCCTCCAGCCACGGGTCGGCGTTGTTGTGATAGCCGCGCGTCTCCCAGAAGCCCGGATGGTCGGCCTCGCTGAACGCGATGTGGCGCACCCATTTCGCGCTCTTCCACAGATACAGCCGCGGGATCAGCATGCGCACCGGTCCGCCGTGCACGCGCTCGATCGGCTTGCCCTCCCAGGTGTGCACCAGGAACACGTCGGGCTGGTCGAACTGGTCGAAGCGCACGTTGGTCGTGTAGCCGTCGTGCGACTGGAACAGCACGTGGCGCACCGACGGGCGCGGCTGCACCAGCTCGACGATCGTGCGCGCCGCCACGCCGCGCCAGTGATTGTCGTAGTGCGACCACTGCGTCACGCAATGCATGTCCGACACGCTGTCCACCTGCGGCAACGCCATCAGCGCGTCGAGCGTGAGGCTCGCCGGCTTCTCCACCGCGCCGTCGATATCGAGCCGGAACTTCGCCGGCGTCACGTTCGGCTGCACGCCCAGGTCGAGCACCGGCCAGTGGCGCACGAGCCGCTGACCCGGCGGCAGGCGCACGCGGGACGGATCGGCGTGAGTGCCGGTCAGCAGCCGTCCCTCGCGCGCCCAGTCCTGCTTCTTGTCGATCAGCTTCTGACGGTAGCCGGGTTCATCGCTCATGCGGCCAAGGTGGGGCCGCGCACACGCCGGACAAGCCGCGCCCCGGCGCCTATCCCCTCGCCCGCATCAGCCGCGCCTTGTCGCGCTGCCAGTCCCGCGCGGCGACGGCGGCGCGCTTGTCGGCCTTCTTGCGCCCCTCGGCGAGGCCCAGCAGCACCTTGGCCCGGCCGCGGTCGTTGAAGTGGATCTGCAACGGTACCAGCGTCTGGCCCTCGCGCGTCACCGCGCCGAGCAGGGTCCGCATCTGCTTGCGGTGCAGCAGCAGCTTGCGCGGCGCGCGCGGCTCGAAGCGCGACAGCACGCCGCCCTGGTATTCGGGGATGTAGGCGTTGAACAGCCACATCTCGCCGTCGCGCTCGCCCGCCCACGCCTCGGACAGCGTCGCACGGCCGAGGCGCAGCGACTTCACCTCCGGCCCCTTCAGCACCAGCCCGGCCTCGATCGTCTCCTTGATCGTGTAGTCGAACCGCGCCTTGCGGTTCTGCGCGGCGATGCCGTGCGAGATCAGGCCCTTCTTCTTGGCTTCAGCCATGATTGCACGCGCATCCTGCCCGGCGAGTGTCCTGCCGAAGAAGTTCGCCAGCGAACTTCTTCGATCAGCAGGCCACTCAAACTTTCAATTTAGTTCAGCAGCCCGGCCTCGGTCATCGCCGCGCGCACGCGGGCCTGCGTGCTCTCCATCAGCGGGGCCAGCGGCAGGCGGCAGTGCGCCGATGTCTTGCCCAGCAGGCTCGCGGCGTACTTCACCGGCGCCGGGCTGGTCTCGGCGAACAGCGCGTCGTGCAGCGGCACCAGACGGTCCTGGATGCCCATCGCATCCCGCGTGCGTCCCTCCTGCCACGCAATGTGCATCTCCGCGCACTGCCTCGGCGCGACGTTCGCCGTCACGCTGATGCAGCCGTCGCCGCCGGCCGCCAGGAACGCGACCGCGGTGTGGTCCTCGCCCGAAAGCTGGCAGAAGTAGCCGCCGCAGGAGCGCTTCGTATGCAGCGGCCGGGCCAGATTGGCCGTCGCGTCCTTCACGCCGACGATGTTCGGATGCTTCGCCAGCCGCGCCATCGTCTCGACGCTGACGTCCACCACCGAGCGCGAGGGGATGTTGTAGACGATCATCGGCAGGTCCACCGCATCGGCGATCGCCGTGAAGTGCAGGAACAGCCCCTCCTGCGTCGGCTTGTTGTAGTAGGGCGAGACGACGAGGCACGCGTCGGCGCCGGCCGCCTTCGCATGGCGCGTCAGCTCGATCGCCTCGGCCGTGCTGTTCGACCCGGTGCCGGCGATCACCGGCACGCGCCCTTTCGCCACCTCGACGGCGATCTCGACGACACGCTTGTGCTCGTCATGCGACAGCGTGGGCGACTCGCCCGTGGTTCCGACCGGAACCACTCCGTGCGTGCCTTCGCCGATCTGCCAGTCGACGAAGCTGGCGAACGCCTTTTCGTCGACGCTGCCATCGGCACGCATTGGCGTGATAAGTGCGACCAGCGATCCCTTGAACATACGTGCTCTCAGTTGGTGCGAGATTTGGCCCGCGACGGGCGTTGCCTGGCCGGCTGGCCGGCGACCCGCGAAGCTAGGCGCGGGGGAGGCATGCCGCAAGGCGTCGCGCCGACGCGCAGCACCGCGGTAGAAGCGCGCATGCGTCTCGCGTCCGTGATCGCCCTCGCCGCACTCGCCTTGCTCACCGCCGGTCAACGCGCGGCGGCCGGGGAGTTCGCCAACCCGATGCCGTCCGTCCGCGCCGACGCGTGGCCCACGGCCGAAGCGGCGGTGGCCGACTACCTCGACCCGGTCGCCCGCAAGCTGGTCACCTACTTCCGTGTGCTCGCCCCCGGCGCGGCGACCGTCGCCGAGATCGACGCCTTCATGGCCGACAACCCGAACTGGCCGGCGGAGGCGCAACTGGATGTGCGGCGCGACGAGGCGCTGGCCGCCGAGGCCGACGACGCAACCGTGCTCGCCGACTGCAAGCGGCGTCCGCCGACCCACGCCCCAGCCCAGCTGCGCTGCGCGGCCGCCGACCTGGCCGCCGGACAGGCGCCGGGCGCGGTGGCGCTCGCCCGCGCCGCCTGGACCGGCACCGGCATCACCGACCCCGGACACGAGGCGGCGTTCATGGAGCGCTGGGGCGCGGCGATCACCCCGGACGACCAGTGGGCGCGCTTCCAGGCGCTCGCCTGGTCGTCGCAGGCCGCGGCGGCACGGCAGGTCGCGCGGCTCGACGCCGTCCACAAGCGCGAGGCCGAGGCACGGCTCGCCTTGCAGCACAAGCAAGACACGGCGCTCGCCCTGGTCACGGCGCTGCCTGCCGGGCCGGTCGATCCGGGCCTGTTCCTCGACCGGGCGCGCTATCTGCGCATGGCCAACCGCGACGCCGACGCGCTCGCTTTGTGGACGGAAGAGGGCGCCGCCGCCCAGCAGGCGGCGCCGGACCATGCCGCGCAGTTCTGGGCCGAGCGGAACATCCTGGCGCGACGACTGCTGCACGACGGCGACGCGGGCGGCGCCTACGCGATCGCCTCGGGCGGCAGCGCCGAATTGCCGGACCCCGACCTGGACGCGCTGTTCCTCGCCGGCTTCATCGCCCTTCGCAAGCTGAACGACCCGGACAAGGCGGCCACGGCGTTCATCAGGCTGAAGGACGCCTCGCCGTCCACCCTGACGCAGAGCCGCGCGCATTACTGGCTCGGACGCGCCGCCGCGGCGGCAGGCCGCGACCCCAAGGCGGCGTACCAGGAGGCAGCGCACTATCCGCTCACCTTCTACGGCCAGCTTGCCGCGGCGGCGCTGGGCGAGTCACCCGCCCAGCTCGCCGCCCGCATCCGCGCGCTGCGCGACCCCGCCTGGACCGAGCCGGAGGCGTGGCAGATCGTCCAGTCGGAGCTGGCCCGGGCGGCGCTGCTGCTGGTCACCTGGGGCGAGCCGCGCCGGGCGTCGCAGTTCCTGCTGCGCGCCGACGACATTTCGCTCAGCCCGGCCCAGCGGGCCGCCGTCGCCCACGTCGCCGTCGCCCTCGACCAGCCGGACATGGCCGTGTTCATCGCCCGCCGGATGGGGCGCGACGGCGTGATGCTGCCCGACGCCGGCTGGCCGCTGGCCGCCGAGCCGCCGAACGGCCGGCTCGATCCGGCCGTCGCCCTCGGCATCATCCGGCAGGAAAGCAGCTTCGACGCCGCCGCACTCAGCCCGGCCGGCGCGCGCGGGCTGATGCAGCTGATGCCGGCGACCGCGCAGGTGGTGGCAAGGCAGCTCAACGAAACCGCCTCGCCGGCCGCGCTGATGGCCGATCCGGCCGGCAACATGCGGCTCGGCACCGCCTATCTCCGCTTGATGCTCGACCAGTTCGCGGGCGCCCTGCCGCTCGCGGTCGCCGCCTACAACGCCGGGCCGCACCGGGTGTCCGAGTGGGTCGGCGACAACGGCGACCCCCGCGTCGCGGGCGGGCCGGACATGGTCGACTGGATCGAGCTGATCCCGTTCAACGAGACCCGCAACTACGTCCAGCGCGTGCTGGAGAACGTCACCGTCTATCGCGCCAAGCGGGAGGAACCGCCCGAGAACGACCTGTCGGTGGCCGAGAAGTGAGGCTGGCGAAGCTGGCCGCCAGCGGGCTGGGCACCGGCTGGGTGCCGGTCTCGCCGGGCACCGCCGGCTCGCTGCTGGCGCTGCTGCTGGGCGCGCCGATGCTCGCCGGGCCGCCCTGGCTGCTGCCCGCCGCCGCCGCCGCCGCGGCACTCGTCGGCCTCTGGGCGATCGGCGCCTGCCACGTCCACGGCGACCCCCGCTGGGTGGTGATCGACGAGATCGCCGGGCAATGGCTGGCGATGGCCGGGCTGGCGCGCGTCTCCGCCCTCGGGCTGGCCGCCGCCTTCCTGATCTTCCGCCTGCTCGACATCGCCAAGCCCGGCCCGGTCGGCTGGGCCGACCGGCAGCCCGGGGCAGCCGGGATCATGGCCGACGACCTGATCGCCGGCGGCCTGACCGCAGGAATCGTGTGGGCAGTACGCAGCCGCTGGCCGGAACTGCTGAGTTAGTCTTGCGCAGATCGGTTTGTTGCGGCTTCATCCCCCCGGAAACGCTCCCGGACCCCATGCCGCTAGAGACCAACGCACCGGACGTGCTGCGCGCCGTCACGGAGCGCCGGCAGGACGGGCATGCCCTGCGCAAGCTCGTGCCGCGCAGCCTGCACGCCCATTGGGAGCCGCGGGCCGGCCGGCCCGATCCGATCCACATCATCCAGGAGACCGGGCTGCATCGCATCCCGAGCCTGCTGCCGATGCGCTACGGGCGGATGCGCGCCTCGCCGTTCGCCTTCCTGCGCGGTGCGGTGGCGATCATGGCGGCCGATCTTGCGGCGACCCCGAGCAGCGGCATCCGCGTGCAGGCCTGCGGCGACTGCCACCATGCCAATTTCGGCACCTACAGCTCGCCGGAAGGCACGCCCGTTTTCGACGTCAACGATTTCGACGAGACGCTGCCCGCACCGTTCGAATGGGATCTCAAGCGGCTGGCGACGAGCTTCGCGGTCGATGCGCGCGCCCGCAACATGTCCGACAAGGCGGCGCGCCAGCTCGCGCGCACCGCGGCGATGGCCTACCGCATCCACATGGCCGACCTCGTGCGGCTCGGGCCGCTGCGCGCCTGGTCGTCACGCATCGATGTCGCCGAGGCGCTGGCCACGATCGACGACATCCGGGTCCGCGAGCGCGAGGAGCGGCGCGTCGAGGCCATCCTGGACGCAATGGCGCGGCGCAACTGGCCCAAGCTCATCGAGCGGCGCGATGGCGCCTGGCGCATCCGCGAACGTCCCCCGCTCGTCTTTCCGCTCGGCACGCGGTCCGACGATACGCACGAGATCGCGGCGCGAACGGCGTTCGCGTCCTATCGCTCGACGCTGCCCGAGGAGCGGCGCCTGCTGCTCGACCGGTTCAAGCTGGAGGACGTCGCCTTCAAGGTCGTGGGCGTGGGCAGCGTGGGCACGTTCTGCGCCATCGGCCTGTTCGCCAATCCGGACGGCGACACGCTGCTGTTGCAGATCAAGGAGGCGCAGACCAGCGCGCTCGCGCCGTACGCGGGACCGAGCGACTACCGCAACCAGGGCCAGCGCGTGGTCGTCGGGCAGCGGATCATGCAGGCGGTGAGCGACATCTTCCTGGGCTGGACGCAGGATCCGGGCGACGACCGGCACTGCTACGTCCGTCAGCTGAAGGATTCGCGGCTGGCGCTGGTCGCCACCGAGATCGCCGAGGGCGCGCTGGGCGCGCATGCGCTGCTGTGCGGGCGGACGCTGGCGCGCGCCCATGCGCGGTCGGGCGACGCGGCGCAGATCGCCGGCTATATGGGCAGCGGCACGGTGGTGGACGCCGCGATCGCCGAGTTCGCCATGTCCTATGCCGAGCAGACCGAGCGCGACTGGCGGCTGTTCGAGGCGGCGATCGCCAGCGGCCAGATCGAGGCGGCATCGGCGTGATCTCCTCCGGGCTGCTCGCGGAGGCGGAGGCGCTGCTGGAGGCCTGCCGCCACGAGGGCGTGCGCCTGGTCACCGCCGAGAGCTGCACCGGCGGCCTGATCGCCGGCGTGCTGACCGCCATCGCCGGGTCCTCGGACGTGGTGGAGCGCGGGTTCGTCACCTACTCGAACGCCGCCAAGGCGGAGATGCTGGGCGTGCCGGTAGGGCTGATCGCGTCGGCGGGCGCCGTCAGCGCCGAGGTCGCGGCGGCGATGGCGGTGGGCGCCTTGGAGCGCTCGCACGCCGAGGTCGCCATCGCGGTGACCGGCGTGGCCGGGCCGGGCGGCGGCACCGCGGCCAAGCCGGTGGGCCTGGTGTGGTTCGGCCTCGCTGGACGCGGACCGGTCGCGACGGAGAGCCTGATCTTCCCCGGCGACCGGACGGCGGTGCGCATGGCGACCGTCGCCCACGCCTTCGGGCTGATCCGCAGCCGACTGTGAGCAAACGAACGTCGCCGGGCCGGTCAGCCGCCCTGCGCCGCCGCCTTATCGTCCGTGACCACCGCCGAAGCCGCCCCCACCGAAGCTGCCGCCACCGAAGCTCCCGCCACCGAAGCTCCCGCCAACGCCGCCGCCGTGGAAACCGCTGCCTCCGAAACCGCCGCCACTCGGGACGCCACCAGTCGGCGCGCCACCAGTCGGGGCACCACCGCCCGTAGCACCGCCGCCCCCGAAGGCGCTCCCGCCGGAGCCGCCGGCGACGCCGCCGTGACCACCCCAGGCGCCGCCCCAGCCGCCGGCAAAGCCGCCACCACGGTAGAGGCCGAAAGGCTGACCGGCGAAGTAGTGGCCGGGAAAGTAGCCGTTGCCGTAGGCGCCGCCGCTCAAGCCGCCGCCATAGAACCCGTACAAGAACGGGGCGCCCCAAACGCCGTAAAGAGCCGGATCCCCGTAAAGCCCCGGATCATAGTCGTAGGCGGGGTAGGCGTAGGGATAAGCCTCGGCTGTCGCCACGCCGGGGGTGGTCTGCAAGATGTTGCCGCGCGCAACCATGCAATCGGCGTACACGCGCTCGGGCGGCAGCGCCGTCGCCGGCGCGGCGGCAGGGCTCGAGGTGCCACCGGCCGCCGGCGCCGCACCGATGCTTGCTCCGGCCGCCTGGCTCGCCTCAGTACGACAGGCGACATCGTCCTGCTGGAACGCCGCAAACGTCTTGGTAGCAGCCGGGATGACGACCACCGACGACGGTGGCACGGCAGGCGGCGCGGCACATCCGGCCGACGCGCCGGCGAGCAACGCCGCCGTGATGAGGCCTCGCAAGGCTAAAACAGTTCTTGCCATGCATGGAGATGTCGGTCTGTGCTACGACGAAACAAGCAATCCGCGCGCGGGGCAGGCATCGCGACACACGTCACCCACAGCGGCAGTTCATGATCGGGCCCGACTGATACCGGCCGGCGCAAGTGATGACTCGTCATTCAAAGACATCGTCATTCCGGGCGAAGGCCCGGAATCCACGCCTTTCTTCGTCTACGTGGACGTCAAGAAGGCGTGGATGCCGGGCCTTCGCCCGGCATGACGGGTCATTACTTTCGGCCGTTGATATGAGCCGACCACGCTTTGTGTCTTCTCGAGCTCGGCGACTGATTCGCCGCAGTCGCCCGCCGCGCTTGCCGGGGGGACGGCAGGCTGGCAGTAGGCGCGCGATGTCGCTCACGACCGAGGCGCCGGTCCACCGCACCGCGGACCTGCCCGCCCTGCTCGACCGCGCAGGCGCCGGCGCCACCCTGGTCCTGCCGCTGTTCCTGCTGCATGGACGCAGCCTGGCGGAGGCGGCGCTGGGCGTCGCCGCCGTCTGCTTCCTGCTGCGCTCGGCCCTGCTCGGGCGCTGGGACTGGCTGCGGCGCGGCTGGGTGCCGCTCGGGCTCGCGTGGTGGGGCTGGCTGGTCGTGTGCTCCACGCCGGTGCCGGCGCTCGACCTCGGCCGGGGCGGCTGGAACTCGTTCCTGCAGGCGGTGGCGATGGGCCGGTTCGTCATCTTCGCCGCCGCATTGGAGTTCGACGTGCTCCGCTGCGCACGGCGCCGGTTGTGGCTGTGGCGGGTCGTGGCGGCCTGCGCGGCCTACATCGCCATACAGGCGCTGGTCCAGTTCGCGATCGGCACGAACCTCTACGGCCATCCGCGCAACGGCGACGGCGAGTTGACCGGTCCGTTCGCCAAGCCGCGCGCCGGCCCGCCGTTTGCGCGCATCCTGCTGCCGGCGATCCTGCCGCCGGTCGCCGCATTGCTCGAACGCGGCCGCGCGGCGGCCTCGGCCGGCGCGGCGGCGCTGCTGCTCGGCGGCGTCGCGGTGGTGGTGCTGATCGGCCAGCGCATGCCGCTCGCCATCACGCTGCTCGGCATCGCGGTGGCGGCGCTGCTGCTGCGCCGGCTGCGGCCGATCGCGGTGATCGGCGTGCTCGCGGCGGCGGCACTGGTGGCGGCCGCGCCCGTCATCTCTCCGCGCACCTCGCACCGGCTGGTCGATGAGTTCTCGCACCAGATCGAGCGGTTCAGCACCACGCAATACGCCCACATCTACGTCCGCGCGCTGGCGATCGCCGAGGCGCATCCGCTGACCGGCGGCGGCTTCGACGGGTTCCGCAACGAGTGCCGCGACCCGCGCTACTTCGCCCCCTCGCCGGACGGGCTGGCGGACGGCGGCGGTGCGGAGATCTGCACGACGCACGCGCACAACTTCTACATGCAGGCGGTGAGCGACGCCGGCTTCCCCGGCCTGCTGCTGTTCGCCGCCCTGGCGATCGCCTGGCTGCGCGAAGCTGCGCGAGGGCTCTGGCGCGATCCGCGGCCGCTGCGCGTGGGCTTGTTCGCGGCGATGGTCATGCAGCTCTGGCCGATCGCCTCGACCAATTCGTTCGCCGTCGTGCCGATGTCCGGCTGGTTCTTCCTGCTGCTCGGCTGGGCACTCGCCGAGAGCCGCGCGGCGCGCGCCGCCGACCCGGCTTGAACGCGCAACCGCCGCCGCGTCCGACCGGCGGATCGGCAGGCGCGGTGACGCTGCCCGGCCGCGTGCTGGTGGTGCAGCCGCTGCAGGGCATCGGCGACATGATCTGGCACCTGCCGCATCTCGCCGCCCTCGCGGACCACACGGAGTCCGGCCGCTTCACCCTGCTCGCCAAGCCGAGTTCGCGCGCCGACGACCTGCTGTCGGCGACACAAGCCGTCGAGCGGATCATCTGGCTGGACCGGCGTCCGCGCGGCGGCAAGCGTAGCTTCTGGGCGAGCGGGCTGCTGCGGCTGGCCGCGCGCCTGCGGGCGGAGCGGTTCGACTCCGCCGTGCTGCTGCATCACAGCCAGACGCTGGCCTCGGTGCTGTTTCTTGCGGGCATCCGCAATCGTTTCGGCTACGGCCACGCCTTCCAGCGCCTGTTCCTCAACCGGCCGCCCTTCCTGCGCGGCGCGCAGCACCGCCTGCGTCCCGCCGAGCAGGCCGACGCGTATTGCGCCGCCGCCGGCTGGCGGCTCGACGACGCCGGCCCGTTGCTGACCGTCGACGCCGAGGCGCGCCGGCGCGTGGCGGCGCTTCTGGCCGGCCGGGCCGGACCGATCGTGGCGATCGGCGTGGGGAGTTCCGAGCCCTACAAGCAGTGGGGCGAGGCGCGCTTTGCGGCGCTGATCGCCGCACTGCGCGACGCGGGCTGGACGCTGCTGGCGGTGATCGGCGGCGCGCCCGAGGCGGCGATGATCGACCGTCTGGCCGCCGGATGTCCGGCGGTCCTGCCCGTGGTCGACTGGAAGCTCGGCGAGGTGTGCGCGCTGCTGGAAAAGACGGGTTATTGCGTCGGCAACGATACTGGCGTGCTGAACCTCGCCGGGGCGGTCGGCTGCCGCAGCTACGGCCTGTTCGGCGCCACGCCGCCGCTGCTGCACAGCCCGCATATCGTCGCCCTGCTGCCGCCGGGAGGGCCGGACCGCGACGGCATGCAGCGCATCGCGCTGCCGGCGGTGCTGGACGCGATCGCCGCCGACCGGGGCCGGATCGGGCCGTAGCCGCGAACCTTGACCCGGCCGGTTTCGCTGCACGACGATCCGCCAACGACTGCACCGGAGCGTCGGCCATGCCGCCCCCTCGTCCGCGCACCATCCCCGACCTGACGGCGCTCGAGTCCACCGCCCGCCACGAACGCGCGCGGCGCGCGCTCGTGCATCAGACCGACGACATCCAGATCAGCCACTACACGATCGATCCGGGCGGCCGCGTGCCGCGGCACCGTCACAGCGTCAGCTGGGACATCGCCGTCGTCCTCGAAGGCGCGATCGACATCCGCATGGAGTGCGACGGCGAGACCACGCAGGTTCGCTGCGGCGAACAGGCGGTCAACATCGTCCCGCCCGGCATGCCGCACGAGATCGCCAACGCCGGCGACACGGTCGCGAGAGTCCTGCTGATCCAGAGCCCCTCCAAAGGCTTCGACTTCGTGCGTGCGGAAGGGGCATGATACCACGCTGTGTCGTCGGACCGTGTCGACCTCGTCATTGCGAGCGAAGCGAAGCAACCCAGAGCCGCGTGACAGATGCTTGGTGTGCGGCCCTGGGTTGCTTCGTCGCTTCGCTCCTCGCAATGACGGAAGTCGTGTCGTTGGAAACTAGAGATTTAGAGCAATTTCACCCGAGTACGATCGCACTCATCCTGGTCTCGTCATGGTCCGCGAAGGCGGGCCATGACGGTGAAAATGAGCGCGAACATACTCAGGCTGAAACCGCGCTAGCAGCCTGTCGGAGTTAGCAGTTTTGCGGATGAATATGTCGCCAACGGCCACCGGCGGATTCTCTTGTTGTGCAGAACCGCGAAGTATCGAAAGAAATCTCCGATTTGTTCGTGGTT
>Ga0074045_10000062_pt1 | contig 87243 bp, 73 predicted proteins | sample BogForMeECP23OM2_FD_94442 | JGI IMG/M metagenome (GOLD analysis project Ga0074045, IMG submission 94442) | Bog forest soil microbial communities from Calvert Island, British Columbia, Canada - Bog Forest MetaG ECP23OM2 | ecosystem: Environmental > Terrestrial > Soil > Wetlands ... | reverse complement strand
CGCTCGGCCCGCAACAAACAGAGATGTCGATCACCGCGAAGTTCGACTATATAGTTGACTTCGGCAAAAAATCCGGGCCGATCCAGGTTCACGAAATCCGCACACCGCTTCCGGGGACTAGCAGCGAATACCTCAGAGCCACTCTGGACAAAGGATTGCCAGCCTTGGCGTTAATCTTCTATCCCACGATACAGAGCGACTACGAAATGCGCTGCGAGGGGGCCACGGAGTGGAATAACCACCCTGCCTGGGTGGTTTACTTTCGCCAGATGAAGGGGAAGAGACCCCGCACCGTGGCGATGGAAACTGCCACAAAAGTCTACCCGCTCGGGATTAAGGGCCGTGCGTGGATCGCAACAGAGTCCGGCCAAGTCATCCATCTTGAAACGAATCTAGTAAACGGCATTCCCATGATTGAGTTAGAAGAGAACTCGTTCTCGGTGGATTACGCCCCTGTGAGATTTCAGACACAAAATGTGCAAATGTGGTTGCCTCAATTTGCCGTTGCGTACGTGGACTACGCCGAACACCGCATGATCACTGAGCACGCTTTTTCGGACTTTCAGCTCTTTTCTGTGCAAACACAGGAAATCATGCAGAAGCCTTGATCGAATCTTTCACCGCTTCTCCGTGCCGGCGATGGTCAATACATGGCCATTCTCTCGCAAATTCGTTAGTCTGAGACGGTAAATTCGATCTCTTTTTGTGGTGTTTGGTAATTTGCTCCGTCTACTGCCTGCAGAACCAGCCGGTATGTTCCTGGAGGCCAATCCGGCCTGCTCGGGCTGACGGCATTGGCCGTGCAACTGTTCCGGCTGTAAGGCAGACGAGTACCCTAGCGACAATGAAAACTAATCCAGAACGGACGGGAAAACAAAACGAAAGTCCCAGTAGTCTCCTGGCATTGGCTCTCCTGGCGCCAATCGTGGGCACGATGTCCGGACTTTTGGGGGCGATTTTCCGGTTAGCGCTAGAGCGGGCAGATCATTTCCGCAATGCCGTCATATTCTGGGGGCACGAGCCGAACGTAGCCCGAATGTTCGTTGTTGTCGCTGCTTGTGCTGCCGGAGCGGGGCTTGCTGCGTGGATGGTACGACGATTCTCACCATCCGCCGCCGGGAGTGGCATTCCTAATGTTGAAGCGGCGCTCGAAGCGGAGCAGCACGACGCACCCTACCGCGTGATTCCCGTGAAGTTCTTCGGCGGGTTGCTAGCGATTGGCTCAGGACTTGCATTAGGCCGAGAAGGACCGAGCGTCCAGATGGGAGCGAGTATCGCGCACTTTGTTGGGAAAATATGCAAGCGAAACTGGCCCGACTGCAGAGTGCTGATGGCCGCAGGCGCGGGCGCCGGACTTGCCACGGCTTTTAATTCACCAATCGCTGGAGCGCTTTTCGTGTTGGAGGAATTGGTCAAAAGGTTCGAGCCGCGCATGGCCATCGCGGCACTAGGCGCTTCCTCGAGTGCCATTGTGGTGGCGCGGTTCTTTCTGGGCGCCATGCCGGACTTCCACGTTCAGCCCCTTGCGTATCCCAGCAATGTGATGAAGCCGCTCTTTTTCGTACTTGGTGTTTTAGCGGGACTTGCAGCTATCGCCTACAACCGTGCCATTCTCGGAGCACTGTCGGCAATGGATCGGCTGCACCGGTGGCCTGTTGAGCTACGCGCTGCAATTATCGGCGGCGCTGTGGGTATGCTGGCGTGGTTTGCGCCGGCTCTGGTTGGAGGAGGAGATTTGCTCACGCAACACACACTACTCGGCGAAGGGACGATTGCGATGATCCCCCTAATGTTTCTGGTTCGCTTTGGACTTGGGGCAGTCTCCTACGCCTCAGAGACTCCGGGTGGTCTCTTCGCTCCAATGCTGGCTCTGGGCGCGCAATTGGGTTTGCTATTTGGACTACTGTGCAGGTCGATTTTTTCCGATCCCAGTATTCAACCAGAAGCATTTGCGGTAGTCGGAATGGCTGCATTTTTCTGTGGTGTCGTGCGCGCTCCACTGACAGGGATTGTTCTGGTCACCGAAATGACTGGAAACGTCACTGTGCTCCTTCCGATGCTGGGGGCATGTTTTGCAGCCATGCTGGTGCCCGCTCTGCTGGGCAGCGCACCAATTTATGACTCGTTGGGCGCGCGTAGTGTGCAAGTCAGTCAAGGAAGCCGGGCCTCCGGAGGCGGACAAACTCCTGATTAGCCTCGACCGCGTTTGGGCCGCGTTCTAAGTTGAAGGATTCAATCGGCCTTCTTCACTGGCGGTGGCCGCCAGCTTCCATCGCGAATCGAGGGAGGCGCTTCCTTCTGCCAATACATCCAGAACATCGAGATAAATTCACTCTTCGGTGCTAGGAGCCAGTTCGCCTCTGATTTACGCTCCATGCGGGTACTGTCCGGATTGGCGGCTTCAGGATTGGAGCAAAGTCCGTGATATAAGCATTCGCAGTGGATCCACTTTACAATCGCATGCGTCCAGTCATTCAAGTTTCCGGAGTCCGCAAGACCTACGGCCAGATGGTCGCAATCGACGAGGTCTCCTTCGAGGTCAGCGAGGGTGAGATCTTTGGTTTAATCGGACCCAACGGCGCGGGTAAAACCACCACGATGGAGTGCATCGAAGGTTTGCGCAGACCCGAGCGCGGCACCATCTCCGTTCTCGGTCTTGACCCCATTCGTCACGTCTACGAACTTCAGGACCACATCGGGGTTCAACTTCAACAGGCACAACTGCAGAAGCGGATCAAAGTGTGGGAGGCCGTAGACCTTTGGGCTTCGCTCTACCAGAAAAAAGCGACCGACGGGGAACAGTTACTCGAACAACTTGGTCTGACCGAGAAGCGCAACGCCTGGTTCATGAACCTCTCGGGAGGCCAGAAGCAGCGGCTCTTTATCGCTCTAGCGTTGATCAACGATCCAGAGGTCGTGTTTCTCGATGAGCTGACTACTGGGTTGGACCCGCAGTCGCGGCGGGCGATCTGGGACCTGGTGCGTGGTATTCGCGAGCGTGGTAAGACAGTCTTCTTGACCACTCACTTGATGGAGGAGGCCCAGCGATTGTGTGATCGCGTTGCCGTTATCGAACGCGGTCGCATCATTGACATGGACACGCCAGAGCGGCTCATCGCTCGACACTGCCCGGAACGCACCGTCGTCCTCTCCACCGACGACTCAGCCGCCGAAGTGCATCTTCGTGCAATCCCGGGCGTGCAATCGGTGCGCTGCTCGGACAGTCGCTTCACATTACGCGGGACTGGCGACGATCTTGTGACCGACGTGATCCAGTGTTTATCCGAGAACCGAATTCGGGTAACTGAATTCCGTACCATCCTCCCGAATCTCGAAGATGTGTTTCTGAAAATTACCGGGCATTCGATTCGCGACTAAAGCGCTCCTATGATGATGCGTGGACTATGGAAATTAATCTGGATCGAGATCAAGATATTTCTGCGCGAACCGCTGGGTGCGTTCGGGACCATTGTTTTTCCAGTTTTGATTTTCCTTGTTGTGGGTCGAGTCACAGGTCGCCGAATGGCACCCTCTTCGCTCGCCGATAACGGTTTTCTGCAGGCGGGCTTACCGGTCATCGTGTCACTGTTGATTGCCATCAACGCGGTGCTGTCGCTGGTAACCATTATTTCGATTTATCGGGAGGGAGGCATCCTGAAGAGACTGCGAGCGACGCCATTACGGCCGCAGACCATTCTCACCGCTCACGTGATTGTCAAACTCCTTCTCACTACGGCCACACTTGCCCTGATGGTGCTGGCAGGCAAGCGTTATTATCCGACGGGGATCCATGTTCCTCTGTTCTCGTTTACGATTGCGCTGTTAATCAGCACTTTGAGCATCCTCTCGATCGGGTTTCTGATCGCCAGCATCGTTCCCACGGCGCGCTTTGCGCAACCCATTGGCGTTGCTATCTTGTACCCTATGCTCGGCATTTCAGGTCTCTTCTTCCCGGTTGCATCGTTGCCGCCGGCGCTTCGCGCTATTGCGCGAGTGCTACCCACAACCTACGCGGTATCCCTGCTAGAAGGAATCTGGAGAGGCGACGGTTGGTACGAGCACACCGGCGACATAGCGCTCCTGGCCTTCGTGTTTTTCGCCTGCACGGCTCTTTCTGCGAAAGTCTTCCGCTGGGAGTAGAGATCACAGTCCAGATTCTTCCGGTTCGACTAGCCTCGCTGCCTGACGAATGAAGACTCATTGGCTCGGAGGTGCGGCTGAACCGGTCACACATCTCTTGCGTTCTGTTGGCAAGAAGATTGTCTTCTCCGAGAAATTTTTGGCGTTCACCCTGCGGAGCAACCCTATCGATGATGGGCGAGTATCGGGGCTGCCGAGGCAATGGAGAAACGATGGCTCCAGGAAAGTCCTGATTGCCCATCCCCGCTTACGGCCTTTTCCAGAAGGCGGGACTTCTCGGTAGCCTGCACCACCGCAGAGAACATGGCATCCATCTTTCCTCCTCTCGCTAGAGGCGAGTAAAAAGGATTCAGCCGGCGCCGAATCGGTGTATAGTGGCCGAAACTCGGGCCCTATCGGAATGTCGGTTTAGGAGGTACTCATGCCGTTCTTTCTGCATCAAGTCAGCTACACTCCGGACGCTCTTGCGCGGCTCATTGCCAACCCGCAGGACCGCTTTGAAGCTGTCCGCGGACCCATCGAAAAGCTTGGTGGCAAAATCAAAGACTCTTATTTTGCCTTCGGCCAACATGATGCTGTTTTGATTACGGAGATGCCGGACAATGTTTCTGCAGCAGCGATCGCGCTGGCGTTTGCTGCCGGTGGTGCTCTGCGAAACTGCCAAACCACTGCGCTGATGACCAACTCAGAAGCCTTGGACGCCATGCGCAAAGCGAGTACGTGCGGGTACAAGTCGATCACGGCGACCGCTGCTGCCGCGCACCAGTAATCCGCGTAACTTGATAAATAGTGCGCTTGATATCGCCTGAACGGCCAAATAGGCGAAGCAGGCAAGAATGAATTAGGTGTGTGTCCGCCCGACAACGGGGCTGACGGTGGAAGGTTGCAGCCCGCGTATGAATACGTACCGCCAAACTAAAATCTAGTACGTATTGGTATTTTTGCCAATTCCCTCAGACTGGGGATCTGGAATATCTTTCTTATCACCTCAGCAAATAGGGCCCGGGATTGCTCCGCCCCCGAACCATTGCTGGGCCCTCGGCTTTACCCGCCCGGAAGCTCCGAGGAAACACAAATTCAAAAGGGTGATTCCATGAAAATCCGAGCTTTACTGCTGACACTCACGATTGTTCTCGTCTGCGCGACGAACGTATTTGCACAGGATGACAAGGTTGAAATAACTGTCGATTATTCTTTCGTTCATTTTAATCCACAGAATAACAATATTATTGGGACCTTCAACCTGAACGGCGGAGGCGGTTCCATCGCTTATTATTTCAGCAAGTAAGTTGGAATCGAAGGTGACTTCCAAGGTTATGGCAGCTACACCAAGTACATTCACTCGACGAATCCGACGTATTGCCCCGAGGGCTGCCAATTTACGGCGCAAGGAAATCTGTTTACCTACGACGTTGGACCGGTTTTCAAATACCGCACGGAGCACTTCGAGCCGTTTGGTGAGGTGCTGTTCGGGGGAGCGCACTCCAATTTCTACGGCAACGTTTATAAGGGTTGCTTGAATTCCGCGTGTCTCGCGGCCAACAAAACCCCATCCAATAATGCTTGGGACTTCATGGATTGGTGGCGGTGTCGACATTCCTCTTACCCCGAAGATCACAATCCGCCCAGCTGAGTTTGATTACTTGCTCACCCGCTTCGGAAATGCCTTTACCCACGGGAACAACAACCAGAGCAACTTGCGGTATCAGGCAGGAGTGCAGTTCCGGTTCTAAACGCAAACTGTTGGAGCGATACGAGGGAAGGCAAAGAGGGAGACCATCTATTTTGCCGCCCTCGCTTTTGTCAAAAACTACGACATGGGGAGGCACGGGTCTCTTTTGAGAGTAATCACAGCAGGCGTGAATATTGAACAGTCAGCTGGTTTCTTGAATGAGAGCTTTCCATACCCTTCCTGAGTTTTGCCAAATCGGCAGCGGGAACGACGAGTTCGGTGTACCCACAGTCCAAGCAAACCACTGTCTTCTGGCAGATATAAACGGGAGATAGATGGAGTCTCTGTACCCCGGGGAAGGCGACGCTCAATTCTGCTGAGAATTTTTCCAGGTTGTGAGACGAACAAACCTTACAGGACATAACCCCTCCGATTTAGGTGGGTAGATATGGAGTTGTGGATGGGCGGTCCTGCAACCTCTAGGAATTCTAGCACATAAAATATTTTGGCAATATGAACTTAGAAAGCCGTTTGGGGCAGTTTTGGCGGGATCGACTAACGACGTCGATCGTTCGCGAACCAAACCGCTGTGCGACACCCTGTTCCCGGTCGGAATCGCTGCAAGAATCCATCTATGCTAAATCCGCAATGGCTCGAATGGGTACGGCGCTTGCAATCGGTTGCGCAAACGGGACTCGAGTACTGCACTGACCTCTACGATCGCGAGCGCTATGACGAGATTCGGCACATCGCGGCGGAAATAGCCGCGAAAAGTGAAGGGCTGCCCGCGGTTGAGCCAATACTGGGTCTATTTAAGAGTGAAGTCGGCTATGCAACTCCAAAGGTCGATATACGCACCGCCGTTTTTGATCAGGGCGGAATTTTGCTGGTGCAGGAGCGCTCGGACGGACTCTGGACCCTCCCCGGTGGCTGGGCCGATGTTGGCGAATCTCCTAGTTTGGCAGCGGTCCGCGAGGTGAAGGAAGAGTCAGGATACGAAATCGTCGTAAATAAACTTGCGGCGGTGTTTGATCGCGATAGGCAGGACCATCCACCGCTTGCCTATCATGTTTATAAGTTGTTCTTTATCGGAGAGCTTCGCGGTGGAAAGGCTAAGCGCAGCGTCGAAACCAGTGACGTGAAATTTTTCAAACAGGACGAGCTCCCACCACTGTCGCTCACTCGCGTTACTGCGGCCCAGGTGAAACATATGTTTGAACACTTTCGAAATCCCAGCCAGCCGACCTCCTACGACTGACCAATAATCGAGCTCCGTCTGTGATATTGTGCAGCTATCGATTTGAAGGCTTTTCGCCGTAGCGCTGAGCTCTAGCTGCTGTCGGAGGGCAAATGGAATTTGGGACAGTTTTCGAGCTTTTTCTGGGCTTGCTGTTTATCCTCACTATAGCCGTCGCCGTTGGCTCGTTCTTCACCGTGGAAACGGCGCAAGTGGCTATCGTGCAGCGTCTGGGCAAATTTGCGCGGGTCGCCGGGCCGGGACTCAACTGGAAAACGCCATTCATCGAAGCCGTAGTCCGCCGGATGAGTATGAAGGTGCAACAATTTGACGTACAGGTGGAAACGAAGACGCAGGACAACGTCTTTGTGCATATTCCTGTCTCGATTCAATACAAAGTTGTGCCGGATGCTGTGGAAGCCGCGTTTTACAAGTTGACCGATCCCGTCAAGCAGATCGAATCCATGGTCTATAATGTGGTTCTCGGCCACGTGCCAAAGATGAAGCTTGACGATACGTTCCTCAATCAGGCCGACATCGCCAACGATTTGCGGGACAGCCTCGATGGTTCGATGAAGGAGTACGGCTACTCCATTGTGAAAGTGCTTATCTCCGACATCGTGCCTGACCAAAAAGTGAAAGCCGCGATGAACGATATCAACGCCGCGCAACGCGAACGTGAAGCCACTGTCTCCCGTGCAGAAACCAACAAACTATTGCTGGTAAAGCAGGCCGAAGCGGAAGCTGAATCGAAGCGTCTGCAGGGCGAAGGCATCGCCAACCAGCGCAAAGCGATCATTTCTGGACTGAAAGATTCCGTGGAGGATTTCGCAAAGAGTGTGCCAGGCTCCACGCCGCAGGACGTCATGCAACTCGTGCTGATGACTCAGTATTTTGACACGCTGAAGGAAATCGCCGCCAACTACTACAGGCTGGTTATTTTCTTGGGCCGCTGGGACTCAAAGTGTCGGGCACAGTTTGCTTGGTTATTTCCGCGCCAGTAATTACGGCGTTACGGATCTGGCCGAACAGGTCCGTCAGCGTATTCGGTGTGTGGGGAATTAAGATGGTATTGCTGTGATTAATAGATTGTTTAAAGACTCGAGGGGTTCAAAAACCGAACTCGGAGCACGCCACCCGTGCATAGTTCGATGGTGCGCGCATGCTGCTATAGTATTGTGCAGCGCTAAAATGGCAAGCCGTGGAGTTTTAGATAGGAGTGCTCGTCACCTTCTTGCAAAATATTCAGACCTTTGCCTTGTCGGTCTTTTTCCTCGCGTGTTTTTTGTGCTCTCCTGTGTGCGCGCAAACTCAGGACCAGCAGAGCCAAGGCCCCGGCGTTATCCATGTTGACGTGAACCTGGTGTTGGTCGACGCCACAGTGAAGACGAAGGCTGGGGAAATTATGGGTGATCTCCGTGAGGAATCTTTCCAACTTCGCGAAGACGGGGTTCCCCAAAAAATTGAAATCTTCAGCAAAGATGAGCTGCCGATTAATGTTGCACTGGTTTTGGATTTGAGCGATTCGATTGGGCCATTCCTTGGGCCTTTGCGCGATGCCGGCAACCTAGCACTTTCCGCGCTGAAGCCTGACGACGAAGTGGCGCTGTTTACCTTTTCGACGGAAGCCGAACTACGCGTGCCGTTTACCAAAGATAAAGCGCAAATTGCGAAGCAGATCAATGAGTTCAAAGTCGGAGGCGCGACCAATATTAATGACGGCATTTTTATCGCTGCTAAATATCTTCTCAACCTGCCGCCCAAGGGCCGCCGAGTGATCATTTTAATTAGCGACGACGTGGGCACCAGCGCCGGCGGGCAGGGAACGAGTGATATCGTCACCGAGACGATCGCCGCGGATGCGACGTTGTATAACCTAAAGATACCGGGATACAATCCGCCCGGAACACTGCTGGCTGCCGCCATGGTTCCGGGTTTAGTAAACATTCACAAGGTTACCGAGCAGACCGGCGGAGAGGTCTTCGATGTGCAGGATGTGGCGCATCTGAATGATTCATTTCGCGCGCTGATCGACCGCATCAAGACACGCTATACGCTGGGCTACTATACGCAAGCGACGGGGGCTTCGGGCAAACCACACAAACTCGATGTGACTCTCGCGCCATCCTACGGGAAAAAGGGGAAAGATTACCTACTCTTATCGAAGACCGGCTATTACGTTCACTGATCTGAGGGGCGACTGTTCCGGCAATCGCCATCATCGAGATGATCGGCAGAGAGTAGGGGCTCGGTTCTCAGGTAGCCTTCGGCGTCTTTGCTGTCGTCATCGCCCTAAATTCAGGGTCATCATGCAGAATTTTCAGATCCGGGTCGTGCGTGGACCAATCGGTGTTCGAATAGCCCGCCGCAACCGCGCTCCGGAAAGAACCCAGGGCTTCGGACTTCATCCCCAGAAGTCCGTAGGTGCAAGCAGCATTGTAGAGAATATTTGCGTCGGTCGGACGCATGGCTACGGCTATCTTAACCTGCATTACCGAACCATCCTTGTCGCCAGCGGCAACCAAATACGCAGCCAGCAGAACTCTGGCCCGAACATCATCCGGAAAATGCTGCAGTTGATCTTGGAGGACTTGGACCTCGCGTCGCCGCAACCGCTCCGCATCCGTCTTGCGCCCAAGCCGTTCGAATGAATTAATCAGTGGAATCAGTGCGTTATAATCGTTGCTGAGAATTTCCATTGAGCTTTCGGCGAGTCTGGCCGCTTCTTCATAGCGCCCGGAAGCAAAATAGGCCCTTCCGAGCACGTCATGGGCTCCTTCACACTCTGGCTGTTCCAACTGTATCGTATTTTTCTGACTCCTCAACTAGGTTTTGATACGGCGTAAAAAGTCCCACAATCGAGCCAAGAATAGATGAATCGCCACAATAAATTAAAAATCCGAACCTTGGATGTGTTCTCATTTGCACCGGGAGCGTGGTTTACTCCGGGCGAAGTCGCCAAAAGGCTCGATTTTGTGCCTCGACGTGCTGTGTGGACGTACCTAAAGAGATTGTGGAAGTTTGGATTGCTCGAAGGACATGCTTCGCGGAAGGGAACGTTGAAATATAAACTGAGCAAAGGAGGGTCGGCGCGGCTTCGCTGACTGCGTTTGTTGAAGAGTTGATGTGCGGAAAGGCAGAGGCATAAGAAGAAAATCTGCTTGTCGTAAATATCCACTGTGACATCTGAACCGCCCTTTGCAGGCTTCGAATGTTTATGTGTGAATCCGACTATCCCGCACAAAGTGCAGCGTTCCTCATAGTTAAAAGAGTAAAAAAAGTTTTAGCGTTTGAATGGTTCAGTGATATGGAGAAACCCGGGAAGCGAGAGAGGCTGGGTTCCCGTGAGGCAGAGTAAGTCTTCTCGAACGCTTTTGAAAAGTGCAGTCCCGCCGCAATCTGAAAGGGTTTTCACCTCCTATTCATCCTTTAATTAACTTCCATTGATGCCCTGCTTTCATTTGCAGTCCCTAATGAATTCAACATCGCCACCAATAGTATGGTGACCCTTAACACCTAGGCAGTTGCAAATTCCTTTTGGTGGGTCTGCGTTTTGACGTTCTCGGGCTCAACGAAGAGTACCTGAGAGGTAAACTTATGCTAAGACTCATCCGTGTGAAATTCTCCCTACTGGGTGTTTTCCTCGCAATTTGTTCGGTTCCCGCACCCAGTCAGACCGATCGAGCTTCGCTCGAAGGCACGGTAACAGACTCAAGCGGTGCAGTGCTACGAAGCGCGTCCATCAGAATAGTCGCCGTCGACACTGGCCTAACTATCGACCGGACAACAAACGAGAACGGCTACTATCGATTCCCCGGAATTGCCAAAGGCGAATACACGGTTTCAGCAACGTATTCCGGTTTTAAAACGAAGGTCATCGAAGAAGTTTACGTCCGAGTTGGTGAGACGCGAACGCTTGATATCAAACTGGAGGTTGGTCAGTTAGCAGACAAGATTGAGGTAAAGGTCGATTCAGGCCCTGAAGAGCGAAGCTCCGCAGAAAGCAGCGCGGTTATTGGTGAATTGGAAATTGATAACCTGCCATTAAACGGGCGAAATTGGGCGAGCCTGACCAGGTTGGCACCATGGGCGCAAGACGATGGCGGCGGCGATCAGCGCACTATCCGTTTCGCTGGACGCGCGCGGGATGACAACAACTTCTCTTACGACGGCGTAGACGCCACTGGCATTCAAGAGCAAGCGCAAAAATCGGAGGTGCGGTTGCAGGTTTCACCTGATGCGATCGCCGAATATCGGGTGAGTTCGGCATTGTATGACGCCGAGTATGGCAAACAGTCGGGCGGTCAAGTCGACGTTGTAACAAAGTCAGGTACGAACGACTATCACGGATCGGCGTACGGATATTTCCGCAATTCTGTGTTCGATGCCCGGAATTATACGGACTTCAATGTTTACGGCAACCCCTACCTTCCACCATTTCGTATGGGGCAGTACGGAGGAACGATCGGCGGACCGATTAAAAAAAATAAAATGTTTTTCTTTTTGAATTACGAAGGACTCAGCCAGTACGGTGGTGTGACTTTACTGGCCGCGGTGCCCGATCCGACCGTGCAGCAAGCAGCTTTGTCTGGGCCACAGGGCGCAAATCTGTGCCCACTGCTCCAAGCATATCCCTGGAGACAATCTGCCGTCTCGACACTGCAAGGGTATGGATGTGCGCCCAAATTCGTCTATCCGGATAGTGCGTTCACTTACAATTGCCCCGATCCGACGAATTGCCTAGGCACGGGCTCTGACAACTTCGTCCATCAGGGTCAATCCGTCATTAATGAGAATACCTGGCTTGCTCGTTTTGATTACAACATCACCCCGACCATTCTGTTTTATGCACGGGCACAGCGTGACATTGCGTACGCCGTTTCGGCGAGCGGGAATCTGTTCGATCAAGTCGGCACGAATAACCACCCAGCGAACTACGTTCTGGCTTTGCAAACTCAGCTTACCCCGATGTTTACGAATGAGTTTGAGTTCGGGCTGAATCGCGCGCCTTTCCACAATCCCGTTTACCCTGCGTATCTCAATCTCAGCTTGTCCACCGCGAATTATGAGCCGCTCAACAACAATCAGACCGATAACGAGGTAGGGACGACGTTCTCGTATGTGGACAACGCTACCTGGATTCATGGCAAGCACACCGTAAAGTTCGGCATCGACGTTATGCGCGTCCGTCTGAATCAGGGAAAAACCCAATCGATGGCAATCAGCTACGGCGGTGACAACACTAATTTTATCAGCAACGTGGTGGACACAGCAGAATACACGTCATCATGGGATGGGCACGCCTTGCGAAGGACCTTTGTGCTTCCCTATGTGCAAGATCAGTTCAAGCTTACTCCGACGCTGACCGTGAATCTGGGATTACGATGGGAATATTATTCGCCGGTTACGGAAGCGCATGACCGCGTAAAAATTTTTGATTTGACCGCCTGCCATGGCTATTGCCCTCCGACTGACTCGCTGGAATTCCCTAACTACAAGAATTTCGATCCGCGCGTTAGCTTCGCCTGGGCACCTGCCAGGTCGGGCGGCAAAACTCTTCTGCGCGGAGGGTTCGGGATTTATAGCGGGGCGGCACAGAACGACGATCGGAACGCTGCGCTCGAGAGTGACCGGATCGATACCAAGTATGTGGCCGGGACCAGTTCGACCGGTGTAGATTGCGGCTTGCAATTTAACACTGGCTACCTGGACAATCCACCTAACCTGAATCTGCCGCCTGGTTGCAGCCAGGGCCAGGCGACTGCGCGGGCATTAATTCGTCATCATCGCGATCTGTATGTGGAGACGTGGGGGCTTTCGCTGCAGCAATCGCTCTCTTATAACTTAATCTTCACGGTGTCCTACTTGGGATCTCACGGCGTCCGTCTCTTTGCGCGAAACTATGAGAACCTGTGCGATTCCACCTTCCAAGCGACTGGTGTATGCACTCGACCGCTTGATAATTACCCAATTGTGAATCCGGATGGCAGCACTTACACTTTTGGAAGCATCGACTACAAATCGAACGTGGGAACGAGTACTTATAACGGGGTTCTGTTCGCTCTCGACCGGCAAGTGGCCAAGGGTTTGGCCGTGAATGCAAAATATACATTCGCACACTCCATTAACGATGCGTCGGTTGGGGGCGGAGAAGCGAATGCGCCGCAGAACGCAGCTTGTGTGCCATGTGAAAAAGGAAACAGTATTTATGATATCCGTCACAACATCATCGTTGCGTTCGTGTACGAACTTCCATTTGGTCCCGGACAAAAGTATGTGAATGAGGGATTTGCCGGGCGACTACTTAGCGGATGGACAACGAGCGGTCTTTGGAACTGGCATACAGGGCACCCTTTGACAGTCGGACTGAACATTGATCCTTCGCTGCTTCCTGATGGCAACGACGGATCATCTCCACGGCCGGATGTGACAGGAGCCCCGTTTGTGCCGCAAGGACAAAACGCAAATAACTGGATCAACACGGCCGCGTTTACTGCCCCCCCGTATGACCCAACTACGGGCCGGTTGCTGCGGTATGGAAGTGCGGGCAACGGTATAATCTGGTCGCCCAATGTTACCCAGTTTGATTTTTCTTTGCAAAAGCTGGTGAAAATCAACGAACGCCTAAGCGTTCAGGCGGGAGCGCAGGTCTTCAATATTTTCAATCACGTGCAACTGGCAGATCCGCACAGTTTGAGTTATGACTACAGCTGCAGTTCTCTGAACGCCGACGGAGTCAGCGCGCCGTTCAACTGTGGCGTCACGCCGCATTCCAACTTTGGGGTAATCAATACAACGGTAAACCAGAACAACAATAGCGACAAATTCTTTGCGGACAATACCGGAACAGGGCTGGCCAGACAGATTCAGTTGTTTGTGCGATTCCTGTTTTAGTTGTCAACCCGACGCCCCTTCTGCTGTCCCATGAGCGATTTGTCAGTTGGAATGTAGCAAGCGTTTAGGTGGCATCGAGTACGGTTGGTGGAGGAACGATGAGAAAACTGCTTTTATGCGAACTGGTTTGCACTGTAATCGCGGCAGCAGCCGCGCCGGAGGCAGGCAAATACGAATTGGTGAAGAAAATAACGGTGCCCGGAACCGGTGGCTGGGACTACGTCACGGTTGATGAATCGGCGCGGCGAGTTTATGTTTCACACAGCACACAAGTCGACGTGCTGGACGCAGACTCGTACGCTGCCGTGGGCACGATTCCGAATACTCCCGGGGTGCACGGGGTGGCTGTTGCTTCGGAGTTTGGGCGCGGCTACGTTTCGGCGGGTAAAGCGGATGCCGTTGTGGCGTTTGATTTGAAGACATTGAAGCCGCTGGGAGAAATTAAAGTTGGGAAAAAACCGGACGCAATTATTTATGAAACGCTGACGAAACGAATTTATGTGATGAACGGCGATAGCGAGAACATTTCGGTGCTGAACGCCGCGGATGGGACAGTGGTGGGGACGATTGCGCTGGGGGGCGGCCCGGAATTTGCGGTCAGTGATGGCAAAGGAAACCTATACGTAAATCTGGAAGAACAGAACGAAACGCTGCACATCGACGTCAATTCGATGAAGGTTGTTGATCGCTGGACGCTGGCGCCGTGCGGAACGCCCACTGCTTTATCTCTGGACGCGGAAAACAAACGACTGTTCGTTGGGTGCCGAAGCAAGCACTTGGCGGTGCTGAATACGGAGACGGGCAGACTCGTCTTCACGGCGCCGATTGGAGAGCGTGTAGACGCGGGCGCGTTTGACAGTAGAACCAAACTGGTTTATTTGTCGACCGGAGACGGTAAGGTCTCGGTATTCCACCAGGATTCGCCGGACAAATATTCGTTGGTGCAGGAAATTGTGACGAAAGCCGGCGGGAAGACCATGGGATACGATTCGAAGAACGCCAGAGTGTTCGTGCCGACGAGCGACAATGGAGTGTTGCAGGTCTTGGTTTTTGCCGTTCGGTAGTGCAATAGCTTCCGCTTAACTGAAAATGACAGGAGATGAATGGGTTGTTAAATAGGTGCTGAAAGAGTTTTCAGATAGAGGTTTTTTCAGGGATTGATGAGCGAATTTCCTCAGCGATCTTCTCCGAGGTTGTGACCCCGGTCACAGTGGGGAGGGTAATTCGCATTCGCGTGCCTTCTCCGACTCTGCTCTCCGCTTGGACGGTTCCCCTGTGCATTTCGACGATCCATCGTGCGATTGCCAGACCTAGGCCCGAGCCGCGAATCTCTCGCGAGCGAGACTGATCCGCGCGATAGAAGCGATCAAAAATACGCGCCAGTTCGTCTGCAGGAATCCCCAGGCCCGTGTCTTCAATTTCGATGATCGCTTGTCCGTCGACGATTTGCGCGCGTACCGAGACTGCCCCGCCGGACGGTGTGTATTTCACCGCATTGTCCAGGATTGTAAGGAAAAGTCGTTCCAGCGCCGAAGAGTCGCCATAAACCAGATCCGCTCCGCGATTTTCATCATAATCGGCGGTGAAGAACAGATTTTTCGCCGAGGCAAGAACCCGCGCCTGCTGGCAGGCTCGTTCCAAAATGGAGTGCAATTCCACCGCTGCGAACTTCAGCTGCGCCGCTCCAGCATCGGCCCGAGCCAGAGTTAGTAGATGCTCGATCAACTCAGTTGTTTCTTCTGCCGATTTTAAAATGCGGATCAGCGTGTCGCGATATTCCGCTTCAGTACGCGTCCGGCGCAGCGCCAGTTCCGCATTTGTGCGAATCAGAGCCAGAGGAGTGCGCAGATCATGCGACGCGTCCGCCGTAAATTGCGTAATCCGATTCACCGAGGAGTCGATCCTCGCTAGCATAGCGTTGACCGTTTCGGTCAACTGCCGCAACTCGTCCTTCGTCTCCGGAACCTCCAGCCGCTGGTGCAAATTGCGCACGCCAATCTCTTTGGCGCTTTTGATGATTCGATTAACGGGGGCAAGGGCACGGCCCCCTAGCCAGTAACCGAGTAGGGAGGCAAGCAAAACCAAAAGCGGAAGAAATTCTTTTTCGATCACCCGGAAGCGATCGAGCGCCTGATCAAACGGCTCTGTAGGCACGGCAGCGTCGACAAAATATTCCGTTCCGCCAATCTTGATTCGCTGCCTGGCTATGCGGTATTGAAAATGATTCAGATTCCGGTTGAAGAAAAATGTCTCATCGCGAAACGGAGGGAAGGGAAAATCAGGCCGAAGAAATCTTGGTGACTGGTAAAATATTTCGTTATTTGCTCCGGCGACCTGGAAAATTGCCCCATTGGCCCATAATTCCGAAAGCTCGCCTAGTTCTTCCCGAAGTTTTGCCGTTCCCCGCGGGGCGGAATCGTTTATCACTCGCCGGACAGTCTCCAGATCACTTCGCGATTCGTCGTTCACTGTTGTTTCGATGCTGTGGCGGAATCCCATATCGCAAATCCAGAAAAATGCCAGAAATGAAGCGCCCAGCACCAGAGAATAGAGCAAGGTAAGACGCGCACGAATCGTCAAATTCACAGTCCGCCCACCGTTCCCACCGAATAACCGAATCCCCGATGGGTTTGAATCAATTTCGTTTCCGAATGCGCATCCACTTTCTTGCGCAGCAAGCGCATAAACGCATCGAGGGTGTTTTCTGAGACGTCACGCGCCGTTCCCCATACCTTGCTCAAAAGTTCGTGCCGTGACACGATCCGGCCAGTATTCCTTGCCAATAACTCGAGTAAACGGAATTCCGTCAGCGAGAGATGAATCTCCACGCCATTCCGAAACGTCCTATGCGTCGTCAAATCCAGCACCAGATCTTTTACTTCCAGAACATTTTTCTTGCGGAACTGTTTGCGGCGAACCAGCGCGCGAATCCGCGCCAGCAATTCCACGAACGAAAACGGCTTTGTCAGATAATCGTCGGCACCGGCGTCCAGTCCCTTTACGATATCCTGGAGTGCATCACGAGCCGTCAACATCAACACGGGCGTCTCTTGCTCGCGCCGGCGCAACTGCCGGGCAACTTCTAGTCCGTCTAGTTTGGGGAGCATCAAATCCAAGAGAATGATGTCAAACGATTCAACTGCGGAGAGTTCCAATGCCGCGTAGCCGTCCCGGGCCAGGCTCACATCGTAAGATTCCTCGCGCAGCCCTCCCATGAGGAGTCGGGCCATCTCGGGTTCGTCTTCAACAATGAGTATATTCATGAGGAAAAATGCGAAGATCGATCCTATTCGGGGCGGTGTGAATATTCGATGAACGGAGCGTTACAAGAGCGATTGTTTTGCCCCGTGTCAGCGAGTCGCACCGGCCGCCATAGCCTTCGCTGTCGGTACCTTGACGGTCAGCTCATCAGGCTTACTCCAGACTGAGTTGCCGTTCACCATTTGCAATTTGTTCATAGTGATTTGTGCTTGCGCACCATCCACTTCGACTAGCAAATAGTGGTAGTTGATTCCATTGTCCTTGTAGAGGTCGTCGGCAGTTCGCGGAATGGGATACGCATGCGCGCCGCCACCTCCGGTCACAAAGTAGGTCACGCCGTTATATTCATGGCGCTCGTAGTTGTGCACATGACCGTTGAAAACGATGATTCGCGCCCGCAGGTGTTGCTGTCGCTCTTCGAGCCATTTCCCCAAAGCTCTTTCCGTTCCGCGTGCTGTGTGCCCGCCGCCAAATGCCTTATCGTCGGAAGAACTGGTGTAGGGAGGATGGTGGAACACCATAAACACAAAATTGGTGTCGTTGGTGACTTTGTCGAACTCGCCTTTCAGCCAATCGCCCTGAGGGCCGGTTAGTTCATCCAATGCGCTATCCAGAATTAGCATCACGCTGTTTCCCATTTGCACGGAATAATATCGGCTCTCTCTTAGTTCTGGGAAACGTGCAAAATAATTCGCCAGTGCCGTTGCTTCCTTGCCCTTTAAGTCGTGATTTCCCAGCGCCGGATAAATCTGTAATTTGTCTTGCTTCCAGACGGCTGTCTCCAAATCCCACACTTCCCAATCCCGTTTATTCTCGCCGTTGTAGACAATGTCTCCGCCGATTGAGACAAAAGCAGGCTTGGCCTTGTCGATTGCTTCGACCAGCGCTTTCCGCACCGCCGCATTTGCTACTTCGCTATCTGCCGGATCGTGGAATCGAGTGTCGCCCAAGGCTGCAAACTTGTACGCGCTCCCAACATTCAGTTCCAGTGCGACATGACGAGCCGTATCGAGATGTTGTTCCTGAGATTGTCCCCAACCGCAGGATGCCGTTCCCCATAAGAAACTGCTCAAGACCAGCGAGCTGATTGTTGTCCATTTCGTTTTCATTATGCCTCAGGATAAATCGTTTCTCAGTTTTGTGGGTTAACGCTTTTTCAGGTGTCTGGTAATCAACCTGCGTCGCAATTCATTCTTCTAAATATGGCAAACTAGATTGGGATGGTCACTACCGATCTACTGCCTAGCCGAGGCACAGCCGCTTTTCAGTTTTCCGGGTTCAGGCTCTATCAAATAGCTCGCTTCTGTATTGTCTTCTGCACCGAAATGCAATCGGTGGCCGTGGGTTGGCAAGTGTACGAAATCACGCGTCGGCCGCTCGATCTTGGTCTTACTGGCCTAGCACAATTTCTTCCCGGCATTTTACTCTTTCTTGTGGCCGGGCACGTCACCGACCGTTTCGATCGTCGCAAACTTCTGAGCCTGTGCTATGTGGGGTTTGCCCTCTCGTCTCTACTGCTTCTCTACGTCACTCTGCATCAGGAAGCGCTTCACCGCAGTGGATCTGTTCAGCCCATTTTTGCCATTCTTTTTCTGGTTGGTGCTATCCGCACGTTCAGCATGCCTTCCAGCCGCGCGCTTCTTCCGCAACTTGTTTCTGAAGAACACTTTCAGAATGCGGTTGCGTGGAATTCCAGCATGTTCCAGTTCGCTACGATTCTCGGGCCCGCTATGGGCGGCCTACTCTACGCATTCTTCCGGGGTCCCGCTGCAGTTTATGCCACGGCGTTAGCCACAGCCACGATCGCCTTTCTGGTTACTCTTCGGATCAAAACGCAATCTAAACCGCGACCCCGCGAACCCTTCAGCCTGAAAACCGTCTTTGCGGGATTTCACTACATCTGGTCCCACAAACTCGTCTTCGGCTCCATCTCTCTCGATCTTTTTGCTGTTCTTCTAGGTGGTGCTGTCGCTCTTCTTCCGGTTTACGCAAAAGAAATTCTTCTCACGGGCCCGTGGGGACTTGGGCTTCTTCGAAGTGCTCCGGGAATCGGCGCGGCCACGATGGCATTGCTACTTGCTTATAAACCGATTCGTAAGCGCGCCGGAGCAACCATGCTCTGGTGTGTTGGTGGGTTCGGCGTGTTCACGATGGTGTTCGGCTTCTCGCGGAGCCTTCCACTCTCGCTGCTTTCCCTCTTGTTTGTGGGAGCTGCCGACATGGTGAGTGTCGTCGTTAGGGGTGTGCTCATTCAAATTGAAACCCCCGACGAAATGCGTGGCCGGGTCAACGCCGTGGACATGATCTTCATCGGGGCGTCCAATGAATTGGGGGAATTCGAGTCGGGCTTAGCAGCGCAATATTTAGGAGCCGTACCGGCAGTGGTGCTGGGCGGGGCAGGAACTATCCTAGTGACCCTGCTCTGGGCCTACCTCTTCCCGCAACTCCGCCGTGCCGATTCCCTCACCAGGCCTAGCAAATGAATGCGTATTTGGCGAAACGCAACCGGATCTGGAGGCCCGCGGTGAGTCGTCTTTCCGCCTTCGGCCGAACCAACGGACCGGGGTACAGATTTAGTACACTGTACCGAATTTGCTTATCCCCGAAGATGCCCAAGCGCTACAGTTAAGGGACATGGGATTCGGATGGAAGCCCGGTCGACCCTGGCTGAGCTCGCTAAAAACACTGGGAAATAGACTGATTTTGCAGCAGAAACTTTATTGGGGAAACTGGGTTTATTCAGTAAGAACCGGGGATTTCTGCCCCATCCGAGTTCGGCAAGTAAGTTCAGGAGAGAAAAGAGAGTTATATGCGAGTGACAAAACCGATATTCATCCTGCTCGTTGCATTTGTGGCTGGGGTGATGGTGCCTGCGCCAGCGCCAGCGCAAGTTTCCGTGGGAATTGGCATTGGCATTCACGTTGGGCCGCCGGCATTGCCGGTTTACGCTCAGCCAGTTTGCCCGGGCGTGGGCTATCTTTGGACCCCAGGTTACTGGGCGTATGGGCCGGACGGATATTTTTGGGTTCCCGGAACGTGGGTTCTTGCGCCGACTCCTGGATATCTATGGACCCCGGGCTATTGGGGCTGGGGCGGCGGAGGATATTTTTGGCACGCCGGATACTGGGGACCGCACGTGGGATTTTACGGCGGTATTAACTATGGATTTGGCTACGTCGGCACCGGATTCTACGGCGGTCAATGGATCGGTGGCTCCTACCACTACAACACCGCGGTGACGAATGTGAACACCACCGTCGTCAACAATACCTACAACACCACCTTAGTGAACAACACGACGACCGTGAATCGTACCAGTTATAACGGCGGAACCGGTGGTGTAACTGCGCAGCCAACAGCGGCTGAACAGGCCACTGCGAATGAACCCCACTTGGCACCGACGGCAGTGCAAGCTCAGCATCAACAGGCTGCCGGTACCAATCGGGCGATGCTCGCATCTGAGAATCACGGAACGCCTGCAGTGGCGGCGACGCCCAAGCCGGGGGCTTTTAGTGGACCCGGAGTTGTGGCGGCGCATCCGGTAGCAGCGACGGCGAACGGGACAAAGACAGCGGCGATGCAGAATGATCGTCCGCCGAGTGCCAGGACTAGCAACAGTACTTCTGGAACTACGGCACCGAATGCCTCGAGTAACTCGACTACCAGCACAACACCGGGAAATACGGCGAACACGTCACATCCGAATACATCGAAGACCAATTCACATCCGAAGAATTCGAACCCGAAACCGAAAGCCCCGAGCCATCCTGCAGAACCCCACGGTGGGAGAGGCCGCTAACAGGTCCCGCGAATCGACTTCTCCAAATAGCAGGGCCCTCAAAAACGGCGGGATCAAGACAGCCGGATTTGGGAGCTTTTTTCGTCTTGCTCTAGCGCAGCGCGGGCTACAGTTGCGCCCTGCGCGCCATCGCAGGAAATGGCGTAGCATGGTGAGGGAGCGGTAGAGCGAATCGCCATGAACCTCAGAAAAAGGATTGGCGTGATCTGCCTTGGTTGCTGCTGTCTTGGCGGCCGGGTGTTGGCTCAGGATTCACATCCGCCCGCAACGCCGCCAACGAATCCTGATACGAATAGCGACGCCAATCCAGTATTGAAGCACAGGCCGGCCGAAAGCCCGGAGCCTCCCAAGCCCGCCATCCAGGAAACGATTGACCTGACGGTGCCCAAGGGAACAGCACTCGAGGTGGTGCTCGATCGAGAAGTGCGCGTTCACGATGTGGGCCAGCTGATTCACGGTCACCTTCTTGAGCCGGTATACACCTTCGATAAGTTGGTGTTCCCGGCCGGCACGGAGGTTTTGGGCAAAATTTCAGGAATCGAAAGTGTTTCCGCGGGCCAGCGAGCCATGGCAGCTCTGGACGCAAACTTTACTCCGGAGAGACCGCTTAGGGTGGAGTTTACTGAATTGCTTTTGACTGACGGGAAGCACATGCGGATAGAAACGAGTGTAGTTCCAGGATCGGGGCAGGTAATTCGGTTCGTAGCCGCGGCGGAAAATCAAAAAAAGAAGGGTCTTAAGAATGCAGCAACGGAAAAAGAGAGAGCAGCGAAGGAAGAAGCGAAAAGGCAATTCGATGCGGCAATGCAGCAGGTGAAACAGCCTGGCAAGCTTCATCGCGTGGAAAGGTATGCCTTAGCCCTGTTGCCGGTGCACCCACAATATATCGATGCGGGTACCATGTACTTTGCTGAGCTAGGCATGCCTTTGGAATTTGGAGTGGAGCCGTTGACGCCGGAAATTGCTGCTTCGCTCAATTCGGACCTTCCGGAAGGGACGATAGTGCACGCGCGTTTGTTGACTCCGCTGAATTCTGCCAGGACGCCAAAGGGAGCGGAAGTGGAAGCCGTGCTCTCGAGACCGCTGATCAATGACGGTAAATTGATTCTGCCGCAAGGAAGCCATCTGAAGGGAAGCGTTGTTCAAGTGCGCCCGGCACGCTACTGGAAGCACAATGGACAGTTACGCTTCGTCCTCCGCGACTTGATCCTCCCGAACGGAGTGGAATCGAAGGTCGAGGCGATGCTGCAAGGCGTGCAGGTAAACTCAGCCGACAACATGAATCTTGATTCTGAAGGCGGTGCGGAACCAAAGACTCCGAAGACCCGATATTTGAAAAGCGGGATCGCCGTCGGTTTGGCGGCGGCAACCCATGATGATGACCTCTTGAATCGGGCGGCAGGCGGGGCGGGAGGGTTCAAAGTCATAGGAATTGTGGTCGGAGCCACGGTGCATTCGCAACCGCTGGCGATTGCGATGGGAGCATTTGGGGCCAGCCGTTCCATTTACGATAATTTCATCGCACGCGGGACGGATGTGGTTTTCGCGAAACACACGGCGATGGAAATTGCCGTGGATACGCGCGGAGTGGCACCTGCAAGGACTGCGGCTCCCGCAGAAACCGAACGAAGCCCTCATTAGCGTCACATCTCTAGGATGAGATTTTATTGGCCCGGCCTAGCCAAAGATCGGCCACTACACCTAGCGTTGCGGTTCGTGTTCCGATCGAGCGGCTGCTATTCTGGATGAGTACATTTTCCAGCATTCAGCAGCGGTTCATTCCAGAGAAGAGCGACACACTTGCCGCCAATCATTAGTGCACAAGGACTCTCGAAGAAATACGGCGTAGCTCCTTTATTCAAAGACATTTCTTTTACGGTGTCCGAGAGCGACAGAATCGGAATCATTGGGCCAAACGGGTCGGGTAAAACGACCTTGCTCGCGATGCTCGGCGGACACGTCACTCCGGATAGCGGAAACGTGGCGATCCGCAAGGGTATGAGAATGAGTACGGTACTGCAAATCTCCGAATTTGCACCTAGCGAAACCATTCGGATGTTAGTCGTGAACGCTTTGGATCGTGTCAAGGTATCAGAGGACGAGCGGCTATCGCGCATCGCAGAAATTTTAGGGCGCGCGGGGTTTACCGACTTGGACGCTCGTGCCGCGAATTTGTCGGGAGGCTGGAGAAAGCGACTGGCAATTGTCGAAGCCCTGGTGCAGAAGCCCGATATCCTGTTGCTGGACGAACCGACCAATCACCTGGATTTGGCCGGGATCAAATGGCTCGAAAGCGTGGTGCAGGATGCAGACTTTGCCAGCGTCATCGTGAGCCACGACCGCTATTTTCTAGAGAATGTGGCGACCGAAGTGGTCGAGTTGAACCCGGCGTATGAGGATGGCTCGTTGCGGGTCTCTGGGAACTACAGCACCTTTCTCGAGGCCAAAGAGTTGTACCTGCACGCGCAGAAAAATAGGCAGGCGGCGCTGGAAAATCGCGTGCACACGGAAATTGATTGGCTGCGGCGAGGACCGAAAGCGCGAACGACCAAATCGAAGGCGCGGATCGATAAAGCCCACGAACTGATGGGCGAATTGGGAGAGTTGAAAGAGCGCACAAAAAGCAGCAGCGCGCAGATTGATTTTTCCGCATCGAACCGGCAAACCAAGCAATTGATTACGCTCGATCAAGTAACCTATGCGATCGGCCACCGCACGCTATTCAAAGATGTTCACTTCCTCATGACCTCGGGGATGCGCGTCGGGTTGGTAGGGCCGAATGGTAGCGGAAAGACAACGCTGCTGCGATTGCTAAAAGGCGAGCTGCAACCGGAACAAGGAACGATTCGGAAGGCGGAATCGTTGCGGATCGTTTATTTCGACCAGAACCGCGCGCTTGACGCGGAGATTACTTTGCGTCGAGCGCTGGCCCCTGACAGCGATTCGGTCATTTACCAGGGCCGAGTGATTCATGTGGCGGCTTGGGCGGCGCGGTTTTTGTTTACTGGAGAAATGCTGAATCAGAAGGTAGCCAGGCTTTCAGGAGGAGAGCGGGCCCGGGTATTGATTGCGCAGTTGATGCTGCAACCTGCGGACGTCTTGCTGCTTGATGAACCGACAAACGATCTCGATATCCCTACGCTAGAAATTCTTGAGGAGAGTTTGCTGGAGTACCGCGGCGCATTGGTTTTGGTCACACACGATCGGTACATGCTGGATCGCGTGTCAACTGTGGTGTTGGGTCTGGATGGATTTGGCGGAGCCGAGCGATTTGCGGATTACCAGCAATGGGAATCGTGGCAGCAGGGGCAGCGGGCAGCAGGGAAGAATAATCGCTCGCTCGAGACCCAGAGTCCGAGTGCATTGCCTGTAGCGATCTCGGATCGGGCTTCCCTGACGAAAAAGAAATTGTCGTTCAAAGAGCAGCGCGAGCTGGACACGATTGAAGAACGAATTGCCGATGCCGAGCGAGAACTGCAGTTGAAACATGATGCGCTACTGGACCCGGTCCTCATGAGCGATGGAAGGAAGTTGCAAGCGGCTTCGCTTGAACTAGAAGTGGCGCAGAAGAAGATCGATGATCTGTACGCGAGATGGGTGGAGTTGGAACAGAAGTTGCAGTAGGCGAGCCTGCGGGATCCCCCCAAATGGCGAAGTTTCCAGAATCAAAAAAACGATTGACAAACGCTTTAGTAAGTAATAGCTTACGGTTAGTGGATACTTACATACAAAGCGGACTGACCGCGCTCGGAGATCCCACACGCTTGGCAATTTTTGCGATGCTTTCGACCCATCCTCATGCTGTGAACGAACTTGCGGCACGGCTGCCCGTGACGCGGCCTGCAGTTTCGCAGCATTTAAAGATATTAAAGAATGCGCGGTTAGTGCGCGACCGCCGCGAGGGCACGCGGCGAATCTATGAATTGAATCCCCAGGGAATTGCAGCGTTGCGAGATCATTTTGCGAAATTGTGGGATAAGGCTTTGTTCAGTTTCCAGAGATTTGCAGAAGAAGAATACCAAAAGGAGAAGCGGCATGGTGCCCGAAACAGTGCAAAACGCAACGGTAAATAGGACTCTTCACCTGGAAGTCCCAATTGAAAAAGCGTTCCAGGTATTTACGGAACGAATGGGGCAGTGGTGGCCAGCCTCGCACCATATTGGCGGGACTCCGTTCCAGGATATTTTGATCGACAAAAAGAAGGGTGGGCGCTGGTACGAGATCAATGCGGAAGGCGCCGAGTGCACTTGGGGAACGGTGGTGGACTACGATCCTCCGAATAGAGTGGTGCTGTCGTGGCATTTGCAGCCGGACTGGAGCTTTAACCCGGACCTGGCAACGGCGAGTGAAGTTGCTTTGGAGTTTGTGGCGGAAGGGCCAGAAAAAACCCGCGTGGAATTTGCACACCGACATCTCGAGCGGCACGGCGCTGGTTGGGAGAAGATGCGCGAGCAGGTGGGATCGGATGGTGGTTGGCCGGCGATTCTGGACCTGTACGTTGCCGCGGCGCGTCAGTGATCAAGCAGCAGTACTCTGGATGGCCACGAAGCGCGACTCTTGTTTGTATTCAAGTTGAAGCCAAGGAGGTGAGAGATGCTCAGGAGTGCTTCCTGGTATCTGTTCTTGCTCGTGGGGATGGTCATCGGGCTCGGCGCATTCGGACACGGCTATTCGGTCTACAAAGTTCACGAGGCGATCGATCCATTCCCAATCGAGGCTGGGGTTCACGATACGCTCTACGTTGTCTGGTATTTTGTCAGCGGCACCATGCTCACGTTGGGCGCGTCGATTGTGTGGATTGCATTTCGACTGAGGGCAGGAGACGCCAGCTCATTGGTTGTCGCCATTCTGATCGGCGCATTCTATTTTATGTTCGGAGTTTGGGCTTTTATCTACCGGCGGGGAGATCCCTTCTGGCTTCTGTTTGTCGGTTTGGGGGCCCTCCTGGTCGGCAGTGCTCTCGTCTTAAGAACTGGCCGTCCGCCGGTCACAGAGCATAGGCAGCGAACGAATTGAACACGTTCATTCGAGTTGTCAGGGCATGGGATCAGAAGCCACTTTTCGCCAAAGAAAAAGGGCGCCCGCAAGTGCGACCGCCCTTTTTCTAGTTTCTGGACTGGCTGGTATGGCTTAGTACATGCCGCCCATACCGCCGGGGCCACCAGGGCCGCCGCCAGCACCTGCCGCTGCCTTGGACTCTTCCTTGATCTCTGCCACCAAAGCTTCGGTGGTGAGCATCAAGCCCGCGATCGACGCGGCGTTCTGCAACGCCAAGCGGGTAACCTTTGCTGGGTCGATAACGCCGGCCTTGACCAAATCAACGTATTCGCCGGTGTCAGCATTGAAGCCATAGTTCTCGTCCTTGGACTCGCGGATCTTGCCGATGACCACCGCGCCTTCAAAGCCGGCGTTCAATGCGATCTGACGAGCGGGCTCTTCAAGAGCGCGCTTCACGATGCCGACGCCAACGAGCTCGTCACCATCCGCCTTGATCTTGTCGATTGCGGTGATTGCGCGCAGTAGAGCAGCGCCGCCGCCGGGAACAATGCCTTCTTCCACGGCTGCACGGGTAGCGTGCATGGCGTCCTCAACGCGAGCCTTCTTCTCCTTCAGCTCGGTTTCGGTCGCAGCCCCAACCTTGATGACCGCAACGCCGCCGACCAGCTTGGCCAACCGCTCTTGCAGCTTCTCACGGTCGTAATCGCTGGTGGTCAGTTCCACCTGTTGGCGGATCTGCTTGACACGGCCTTCGATTTCGCCGGCCTTGCCTCCACCTTCAACGATCGTGGTGTTGTCCTTGTCGATGGTGATTTTCTTGGCGCGGCCGAGGTCTTCGATCTTCACGTTCTCGAGCTTGATGCCGAGGTCTTCGGTCAGAGCCTTCCCACCGGTTAGGATGGCAATGTCTTCGAGCATGGCCTTGCGGCGATCACCAAAGCCAGGGGCTTTCACTGCAGCGCACTGCAGGGTGCCGCGCAGCTTGTTCACCACCAGAGTCGCGAGGGCTTCGCCTTCGACGTCTTCCGCGATGATCAGCAGGGGCTTGCCAAGCTTGGCAATTTGTTCGAGCAAGGGGAGCAGATCCTTCATGGAGCTGATCTTCTTCTCGTGGTTGAGGATCAACACGTTCTCGAGCACGCATTCCATGCGCTCCGGATCGGTGATGAAGTAGGGGGAGAGGTAGCCGCGGTCGAATTGCATACCTTCGACGACTTCCAGTGTGGTCTCCATCGTCTTGGATTCTTCAACCGTGATGACGCCATCCTTGCCGACCTTTTTCATGGCTTCGGCAATGATGCTGCCGATTTGCTTGTCATTGTTGGCGGAAATGGTACCAACTTGAGCGATCATGTCGCCCTTGACGTCGCGGTGCAGTTTCTTGATTTCTTCGATGGCTACTTCGACGGCCTTGTCGATACCGCGCTTGAGAGCGGTCGGGCTGGCGCCAGCAGCGACAGTCTTCACGCCTTCGCGGAAGATGGCCTGGGCCAAAACGGTCGCGGTGGTGGTTCCGTCGCCGGCAACATCGCTGGTCTTCGAAGCCACTTCACGAACCATCTGCGCGCCCATGTTCTCCAGGGGATCCCGGAGCTCGATTTCCTTAGCAACGGTAACGCCGTCCTTGGTGATGATGGGGGCGCCGAACTTCTTTTCGATTACCGCATTGCGGCCCTTCGGACCGAGGGTAATTTTCACTGCATCCGCAAGAGCGTTCACGCCGCGAAGAATCGCTTGACGGGAAGCCTCTCCGGTAACAATCTGTTTCGCCATTTCTGTAGTTCCTCCTGAATTCTTTGGTTCTGTTTTTTTGTAACTTGGATTGCTGAAACTATTGAGACTCTGCGATTACCGGCCGAAAGACCGGCGACTACCGTTGGCGGCACGCGTCGCCCCCACGTTACTTCTTGGCGGCCTTTGCCGATGCTCCGAGTTTTGCGAGAATTTCTTCTTCGCGGAGGATCAGGTATTCTTCGCCTTCGATCTTGATTTCCGTACCGCTATACTTGCCAAAGAGCACACGATCCCCCGCTGCAACGTCCAGAGGAACGCGCTCGCCCTTTTCCCGCTTGCCAGCCCCGGCGGCGATAACTTCGCCTTCCTGCGGCTTTTCCTTTGCGGAGTCAGGGATGATGATGCCGCCCTTCACAGATTCCTTCTCTTCAATGCGCTTCACGATAACGCGATCGTGGAGCGGCGTTAGATTGACTGCCATCGTCGAAAATCCTCCCTAAGTTAGCTGAAAGTGGAACTCGAATTGGTGCAAGGGAGTAACTGGAAAATTTAGCACTCCTCGCAACCGAGTGCTAATATATGCAATCTAGACCCTGGAGTCAAGCGAAAAAGTCGGAATCTGAGTGAGGCTCACTCATATCTTAGTCTGGCAAGGTCATTGTAACTATATCATTTTATTACAAATAGGAGCGCATATCGTCCAAGAATGCGAAAGGGGTGAAAAGATGGATCTGTTCGGCTATGTGCAAGCTGGAGGCGGAAGTCGTCGCTTTGGCGCTGACAAGGCCCTTTCCGTTCTTCGTGGCGAGACCATGCTGGCGCAGACGTTAGGGTTGGTCACCTACGCGTGTGGCAACGCCCGGATCATCGCGCCCGATCGAAAATATGTGCACGCCCCAGCAGAAATTGTGGTGGATCGCTGGCCGGGGGAAGGCCCGCTCGGTGGAATTGTGACGGCACTCGCGGAAACTTCGGCCCACGCCACACGACCGGCGTGGAATTTAATCGTTGGCTGCGATATGCCCTTTCTTACAAGAGAGTGGCTGAAGTATTTGTGCCAAACAGCAGCGGCGAGCTCAGCCGAGGTCGTGCTTCCGGAATCCCAATTTGGATGGGAACCGTTGTGTGCATGCTGGAGCACGAAGGCCTTGCCGGAGCTGCAGTATGCCTTCGATTCTGGAGTGCGCAAAGTGACAGAGGCGATCGGAACAATTCAGAGGGAAGTACTTGACGAGTCGCTATGGAAACGATTTGATAACCGTGGACGGCTTTTCTGGAACATGAATACGCCGGCGGACTTTGTCGAAGCGCAAAGGATAATTGACTCCGAGACCGATGAGCAACGAACTGCTGAAGAGCCTGTCGACGGATCGAATTGAGACAAAGTCCGGAGCTGTTTTCATTGAGTTTCGGAATGTTTCTAAGTCGTTTGACGATCGCGTTGTGCTCGACAATGTGAGCTTCCAAGTGACACGCGGCGAGACGTGCGTGATTATGGGTCGCAGCGGGGTGGGCAAATCGGTCTCGCTAAAGCACATCATGGGCTTTCTCAAAGCCGACTCCGGGCAGATCATTATCGATGGGGAAGACGTCACGAACTTTACGGAACAGCAATTTGAAGAAGTGCGCCGCAAAGTGACCATGGTGTTTCAATCGGGGGCGTTGTTCGACTCTTTGACCGTGGCCGAAAATATCGCGTTTCCCATGGACCGGCAGGTTGGACTTTCCGCCCAGGATACCGAAGCGTACGTGCAGAAATTCGCGAAGATGCTCGAAGTGGAGGAAGTGCTGGATCGTCTGCCCAACGAATTATCGACCGGGATGAAACGCGCTGTTTCGATTGCACGGACACTGGCGCAAAATCCCGAAGCGATCCTGTACGATGAACCGACCACCATGGTCGATCCGATCATGGCTGGTCATATGGGCGATCTAATTTTGCGGTTGAAGGAAACTTTCCATAAAACGTCGATCGTGGTCACCCACGACACGCATTTGGCGCGAAGGCTGGCAGACACGATTGTTTTTCTTCAAGATGCGAAAGCGTACGTCTTTTCGTCTTGGAAAGAATTTGAGAATTCGAAAGATCCGCAATTACATAATTTCCTCATGCAGGATGAACTCATACCCGAACTGGATGTAATTCTGTGACGTTTTCCGCGACGACTGCTGCAGATCCGAAATCACAATTGCGCAAAACAATGGGCTTTTGGGACGTTTTGCTGTTCAACATTGCCACCGTGCTTGGTCCGCGCTGGATAGCGGCCGCCGGACACAATGGAACCTCGTCGATCAGTTTGTGGATAATCGCGGCTCTGTTCTTTTTTGTGCCGGGCGCGTTCGTGATCAACGAACTTTCCTCTCGCTACCCGGAAGAAGGCGGCTTGTATGTCTGGGCCAAAGAAGCGTTTGGCGATTTTCATGGATTTGTGGCCGGCTGGACGTACTGGATCTACACAGTGTTTTATTTTCCGGGACTGTTGTTGGCCAGCGCCTCGATGAGCGCGTATGTGATCGGCGAACGAGGCGGCACGCTTTCTCAAGATCGGACGTTCTTGATTCTAGTGTCGCTTGCACTGCTGGTGATTGCCGTGGTCCTGAACATCATCGGATTGAACATTGGAAAATGGTTGCAAAACGCGGGCGGCGTTGCAACGTACATTCCGTTACTGATGCTCGTGGGCGTTGCGGGACTGGTTTATTTCAAGCACGGATCAATGACGCAGTTCACCTGGGAGAACATGAAGCCGACGTGGAATTGGGACACGGTGAATTTCTGGTCGCAGATCGCGTTTGCCTTCACTGGGCTCGAATTGGTCTCGTGCATGAGTGAAGAAGTTCGTGATCCGAGACGGACGCTGCCGCGCGCGGTGTTTGGCGCCGGAGCATTGATTGCATTTATTTACGTGCTTGGAACCTTCGCAATTTTGACTTTAGTTCCGGCGGCGGATTTGGACCCGAAGAGCGGCGTATTTCATGCAATTACGCTTGGCTCGGTGGCATTAAAAGTCGGATTCATCGGCGTGCTGGCGGCGATTCTAGTTTCGGTGGGAAATGCGGGTGGAGTGGGTAGCACGGTGGCTGGAATTGCGCGTGTGCCATTTGTTGTGGGAATTGACCGCTATCTTCCTGCGGCTTTCGGAAAGATTCATCCGAAGTGGAAGACTCCCTACATTTCAATTTTGGTGCAGGCCGGCGTGTCCGGCGCGATTCTGCTACTTAGCCAGGTCAACGAGACTACCCGCGGGGCCTATCAATTTTTGATTGACGCGGCCATCATTCTGTATTTCATACCCTTTTTGTATATGTTTGCAGGGGTGATCAAACTTTCGCGGCGAAAAGATCGTACCGAGAATCAGCATGTAGTGTTAATTCCCGGAGGCATCCCTGGAGTCTGGTTTGCCGGAGGGTTGGGAATATTGGTGGTACTGATAGGAATATTTGTTTCACTGGTGCCTCCAGGCGATTCGTCAGACAAGCTGGGATTCGAATTGAAATTGGTGGGTGGAACCCTCGCGTCGATTCTGTTGGGATTAGTGTTGTACTGGCGCGGCGCACGGTCCAAAAAGGCGGAACTGTAGCCGTTCCAAGCCTGAGGGGTGTCCTAGCGCGAAGACAACTTGTCGCCGGTGTTGCTCCGCTTTGGCATCAGAACGCCTTGATTGCTAGTGTTTGGGGTGAGCCGCAGTTAGAAGCCCTGCGCGACGAGTTGTTCGATGGTTAGATTCGAAGTTGATTGAGCCGCAGTCCGTCCCACCAGGTAGCGTTCGACATATTTTCCCAAGATATCGCCTTCCAGGTTCACGGCGTCACCAATTTTTTTGTCGCGGACATTGGTGTGTTGGTAGGTGAACGGGATGATCGCAAATTCGGCGAGGCCATCCTGCCAGCGCGCAACGGTAAGGCTGATTCCGTCAATGGCGATCGAACCCTGTGGCACGATCGAGCGTACAAAGGATTCAGGCACTTCGACGCCATACCACCAATTTTCCCCTTGGGGCTCGAGCCGCACCACGCGGCCTACGGTATCGACATGGCCCAGTACGAAATGCCCGCCAAATTCCTTGCCGGCGGTCATGGGCTGTTCGAGATTCACGCGCATGCTCACTTGCCATTCGCCCATAGAAGTCTTGCGGATCGTTTCGGCCGACAAGTCGGCAGAAAACTTTTCGTCTTCGACGCCGACGACGGTAAGACAGCACCCGTTGACGGCGATGCTATTGGCTACGGCCAGGTGAGGCGCGACGGTGGGCGCGTGAATCGTCAACCGCCCACCCTCGGCGTGAAGTTTTAAAGAATCGATTGTGCCAAGAGCTTCGATGATACCGGTGAACATGGGCCAATGCCTCGCAAGAAACGCTGCCAACGGCGCCGCGAAGCCCTAGGATACCTCGAATTGTGCCGGAAGTCCTTGACGCATGCCCCCCTGATAGTAGTATCTGGGGCAGGCCACGCTCCTGGTCCGATGGAGGTGGCTCGTGTTTGAACCGAAACTTCCCGAATTACACCCTGAAGGCGCGCGAACTTTTCCGCAAAAAGTGTATTGCTCGCAACGAAATTGCATCGCCGAAATCGTTGTGGCGAATTGGCCGTTCAGCGAAGAGGGTTGGAGCGACTGGCGAGTCATTGACTGCTCGCTGCTGCCACCCGGAGCGGTGCAGTGTGGAATGGACTGTTTGTCACAAGCGAGAGTTGATCGGAAATAGGCGGCTGGCGAACTGTTCCGTTGTCACCTCTGGGACAGAACTGTGCCAGGTGTTCCTGAAACTGCTTGTTTTTTTCAAGCTTCTAGAATGCAATCCCTTGATGGAGGCGAGCGATGTCTGATCCAGAACTGATCGACCGAATCATAGAATCGTGTAGTTTCCGATTTCGTAGCGTGCTATGCCCGAACAAAGAGAAAGTTGCCAAGATTGCGGCCGCACGGATGCAGGCGGACGAAGCCGAGTGGACCATCGTAGAATGCTCGCTAGAGCCTAATGGAGAAGTGCGCTGCGCCATGGATTGCCTGCTGAAAGAGATGCCGCCGGAAAGCTAGCTGCTTCTGGCCCTGACCCTATTCCTTCCTGAGTGTAGGGAACAAACGGATCCTAGCCGATCGGTAGGCAGTGCCGGCCCGTCCGAGGTTCCGCCTTCCTAGAAACGACAAACTACCCATCCTTGCAATGACCGCCTAGTGTTTGCCAATCGCAAGCGCTTAAACTGTGGCGTGAATCGGTTGGGCCACTTCCTCGAGCGCTTTGCCGAAAATGGCGATCGCTTGATCGATCTGCCCTTTGCTGATAACCAGCGGTGGTTGGAATCGAATCACGTTGCCACTGCCGCCGACGCCGATCAGCATTCCATTCTTGAAGCAATGGTCCTTCACGGCTTCAGCCTCTTCGGAGGCGGGAGTTTTCTGCGCGTCCTTTACCAGTTCTACGCCGATCATGAGGCCAAGACCGCGAACTTCACCAATGAGCCGATTGGTTTTCGCGAGTTCGCCTAGCTTGCTCATGGCATAGTTGCCGACTTCTGTTGCGTGACCGGGCAGATCAGTCTTCTGCATAAATTCGATGTTGGCCAAGGCGGCAGCGCAGGAAACCGGATTGCCACCAAATGTGGAAAGGTGATCCCCAGGGGTATAGGCTGCGGCGATTTCCGGGCGCGTGGTATAGGCGCTAAGCGGAAAGCCATCGGCAATTCCTTTGGCCTGGACGAGAATGTCGGGCGTGACGCCATAGTATTCGATCGCAAACATTTTCCCGGTGCGCGCGTAGCCGCACTGCACTTCATCGGCGATGAACAGAATGCCGTAGTGGTCGAGAACCTTCTTTACTTCCTTAAAATAGTTCGGTGGCGGAACGATGATGCCGCCCTCGCCCATTACCGGTTCGGCGATGAACGCGGCGACGTCATTTGAAGTGGCGAATTTGACGATGTCGTCAATCGCGTGGGCAGAATGACGCGCGCATTGTTCGGGATCGTTGGGCCAGAGCGAGCGATATGTATACGGCGCGGGGGCAAAGGAAATTCCAGCACCGTAAGGGCCGCCTTTCTTTTTGCGCGCCCAGTTGCCAGTGATGCTCAGAGCGCCGAAGCTGCGGCCGTGAAAACTCGATTGCAGCGATATAAACTCGTGTTTGCCAGTGTACAAGCGGGCAAGTTTCAGCGCGCCTTCGATCGCTTCAGCACCGCCGTTGCCGAAAAACGTTTTGGTCAAACCCTTGGGCGCAATGTGTGCGATTTTTTCAGCGAGGTCGGCGACCGGTTGCACGTGATAAAGATACGAGGAGCAGTGGATGAGTTTGTCGATCTGCTTCTTGGCGGCTTCGGCGACTTGCGGATTGACATGACCGGCGTTGACGACCGAGATGCCGGCAAAGCAGTCGAGATATTCGCGGCCGTGGATATCGGTCAGGGTGGCGCCGCTGGCGTGGTCGACGACAATGGGCGCGACGGACTTCACGAAGCCGGTCATTACATAATCTTTGTATTTCTGAATGGTGTCGGACATTACATTGTAGCTTTCAGGCCAAAGGCCCGGTCAGATTTTGCTGCTCGTGGTACTCGAGATTATACCTAGGAGCCACTCTATTTGCGCGGGAGAAAAATGGATGCGGGCGGAGTGCAAGGCCCTCAGGACTTGCTACTTGTCACGCAGCAGAAATTCCAGTGCGAGGTCTGGGCCGAATTGTTGGAAGCGCTCGAACCGGAGTGTGGAAGGGAAGGCGATTTGGTTGGCGACAAAAGGAACGCGCAAATTGCCCGCCAGCTTTGGGGCGTAGAAAAGGACTAATTTCTGGATGAGATTTGCCGTTAACGCGGCGGCGTTCAGGTGAGGTCCGGCTTCGAGAAGAACGCTCAGAATTTCGCGGCGACCGAGTTTTTGTGCCATGGCTTCGAGATTGATTTTGCCATTGCACGCTTTGCTTTGGACCAGTTCGACACCGGCGCATTGCAAGCTACGGGCCTTCGGAGTTTTCAGCGACGCGGCCGTGAATACCAGCAGATCGTCGTCGGCGGTCTGCACGATGCGAGACTTCAATGGCAGGCGCAATTTTGTATCGACGATCACCCGTAGAAGGTGCCGGCGGCGGGGCAATCCACTTCGGTCGGTCAACAGAGGATTATCCGCGAGGATCGTGCCGATGCCGGTCAGTAGAGCATCGGAAGCGTGGCGCATGCGGTGAACTTCGGCGCGAGATTCTTCATCGGTAATCCACACGCGATTGCTCTTCTTGCCAGTTGGCGGCAGAGCGAGTTGTCCATCAAGGGTGAGTGCGGATTTCAGGGTGATGAAGGGCTTACCGGTGGCGATCCAATGCGCGAAGGCTGCGTTGAGCTTTTGTGCTTCGGTCTCGAGCAAGCCACTCGCGACTTCAATTCCCGCCGTGCGCAGCGTGGCGAACCCGTTGCCGCGCGTTTTGGGATTGGGATCCTCCATTGCGGCCACGACACGCGCGATTCCTGCTTTGGCGATGGCTTCGCTGCACGGCCCAGTGCGGCCAGTGTGATTGCACGGCTCGAGCGTCACGTAAAGTGTTGCGCCGTCTGCGCGGTCGCCGGCTTGTTTCAGGGCAACAATTTCTGCATGATCCCGCCAATCGTATTGATGAAAGCCTTCACCAAGAATCACCCCATCCTTCACAATGACACAGCCGACGGTGGGATTTGGGGTGGCTAGTCCGACGCCTTTACGCGCCAGGTCCAGCGCGTGCTGCATGAAGTGGAGATCGTAAGCAGCTCTTACATCAGGCATTGCGTTCCATCCTAAGGCCGTTCACCGGAGATCCCCCACAGTTCACTCCCAGTCGGAACCCCCGATTTGTGGATTGTTTCGGGAACTCTAGTTTGTGCCACTTTTGAACAGAAAGGCCAGCAACGAAGAAGAAGGCTTTCCGTTTGAACGTAAATACTTCCTCCGGCGTGATCGGGTAAAAAAGCTTCGCTCCTACTGACGCTAATTGAACAGGGAATCCGCGTAGGTCCGCGCGTCGAAGGGTACCAGGTCGTTGATTTGCTCGCCGGTGCCCACGAAGCGGATGGGCAAGCCGAGTTCGCGCGAGATGGCGACAACGATACCGCCTTTGGCCGTGCCGTCAAGTTTGGTGAGGATGATGCCGGTGACGCCTACACTCGATGTGAATTCGCGCGCCTGGTTAAGCCCGTTCTGGCCGGTGGTGGCGTCAAGAACTAGGAGCACGTCGTGCGGCGCACCGGGAATTACTTTTGCGGCCGTGCGCTTCATTTTTTCGAGCTCGGCCATCAAATTGGATTTGGTATGCAAACGGCCAGCGGTGTCGACGATGACGGCGTCAGCCCGGCGCGCTTTCGCAGCGGCCATCGCATCGAACACTACCGCGGCCGGATCAGCTCCGGATTTCTGCTTGATCACTTCTACCCCGTTACGCTGCGCCCAGATTTCCAGTTGCTCGATAGCTGCGGCGCGAAACGTGTCAGCCGCGCAAAGAACCACGCTGCGCCCCTCCTGGCGGAGTCGATTGGCGAGCTTGCCGATGCTGGTGGTCTTTCCTGCGCCATTCACACCAACAACAAAGATCACCCGCGGATCATTGCCATTGGCGGCCCCGGCAAGGATGGGCGTATTCCCAAAAACATTCAGCGCCCGAAACACGTGCGCCTTAATTTCTTTTTTGAGCATCGCGCCATCGGAAAGAGCATTCCGCGTAAGCTGTTGGCGTACGGAGTTCAGAATTTCGTTGGTGGTTTTGACACCGATATCGGCAGAGAGCAAGGCAGTCTCCACTTCTTTCAGTACCGTGGGATCGATTTGCCGTCCCCCCTGGGTGATCGTGTCGAGGGTGTCCGCCAACGCCTCTTTGGTCTTGCCAACGGACTCTTTCAGCCGCTCAAGAAGGGTAGGTTCCGGTTTTCCGAAAAGAGTGATCATAGGCGTTCGCCTCAACTGGTTGCAGGCGAATGGAAATTGTAACAGATGGAGGAGACAGCTGCTGTGCAGCCCGGCTGCGCTTTCGATGTTAAACCTATCGCAACGGAGAAGGCGGGGACTGGGCTCCCGCGCTCCAAACTTAGACGTGAACTTCGACCGCGGTGAGGCGGATTTTGCCCGCCCTTACGGCAGATTCCAGTGCGGCCACCACAACCTGATCAAACTTGGAGCCGGTGAGCGTTTTGATGCGGCCCAGGGCGAAGTCCAGATCCATCGCGGATTGATACGGGCGATTGGTGGTCATGGCATCGAGCGTATCGGCGACGCCGATAATGCGAGCCATGAGCGGAATTTGGGGACCCGACAGGCCATAAGGATAGCCGCGTCCGTCCATGTGTTCGTGGTGAAGTTCGATGCCGGGCAGCATGTCTTTCAACTGCGAAACTGGACGCATGATATTGGCCCCTTTGGTTGTATGCGTCTTCATGATGTCGAATTCTTCAGGCGTCAGCGAGCCAGGCTTTTTCAAGACACGATCATCTACGCCTATTTTTCCGACGTCATGCAGCAGCGCCGCGATGCGCAACTTGTCCAGTTCATCCGCCGGGAGTTTCAATTCTTGCGCGATAATGCTGGAATATTTGGCCACGCGACCGGAGTGACCACGCGTGTACGGATCTTTCTCGTCGATGGCCGCGGCAAGCATGCGGATCGAGCCGATGAACAGTTCGCGATTTTCTTCGGCGGCTTCCTTCAGGCGCTCGATATATTCTTCGATATCGTTGGCCATCAAATTGAAATTTTCAGCCAGTTCACTGATCTCGGCGGCTCCACGGACCGGAGTACGCTGGTGAAATTCACCGCGGCTGATCGCACGAGTGGATGCGGCTAGTCCGCGGATTGGCTTGCTGATTCCGACAGCAAAGAAATAGCCAAATAGGACGGCAACGATCACTACAACGCTTACGAATGCCAGAGCCTGGCGATTCAGATCGGTTACGCCTGCGTCCACGCTGGCTTCGTCTAGGCTGCGCTGTGCAATGATGGCCCAATTGACTTCAGGAAACGTGCTGTACGTGCCGACCATCGCTACCGAACGATTTTTCTCTTTTTGATTGAAGTACACCGTTTCAGTGTTGCGCAATTCCTTGGGCAGGGCCTTGATTTGGCCGACGAGATAGGATTTGTCGCTGAGGTCTTCCCCGGGAACGTAATTTTTGGTGTCAGGGTGCGCGACGATATGACCATAGTGGTCGACGATGAATACGGTGCGACCACGCACGCTGTCGTCCTGCAAGCGATGCAGAATCGGATCGAGCGAAACCACAGCCGCGAGCATGCCAGTGAAATTGTCATTGAGGTCTTTCAGCGGAACGGCAATTACGAACGCGGGGCGATTGTCGGGAGCGAGAGCCAAAGGATCGCTGCGAAATTTCACCGATTGAGTGCAACTGCTAAACGCACGCTGCAAAGCTTTGGCCACAAAGGGATCGCGCTCAGCGTGAAAATTCCCCTGCGAAGCGCTGGTACCCTTGCCGTCCCGGCCGACGGCGGTGAGATAGATAAACGTATTGCGATTGGAATCAACAAAGTTTTCGAGCAGTCGCGTAACTTTTGGTTCGGCGACGGAATCTTCCACGTTTTCGATCAGTCCAGTGAGTGCGAGAATTTGCCGCTCACTGATGAGTTGCTGGGTCAAATTCGCTTCGAAAAACTGCACTTCCTGGGCCAAAGATCGCGTGAGCTCGGTTTGCTGCAAGCGCTCCGTGTCGGCTAGCTTTTCATGGCTGAGTTGCAAAACCTGCCGGTGGTACAGGCCGATCGGCAGCGCGCTGACCAGCAAAAGCGCCCCCAGCACCAGCCAGAGTATGCGCACTCGTCCCGAGCGCAGGTGTGTCAGCAGCGTTATGAATGAGCCGGCCATCGCAACACATAGATTTTAAGAGAGTAACTGGTGGAAAGGGGGCTGGCCGGAAGGACAGGAGACGCGGAAGTGCAACTGGAACGGAAGTACTAAGTGGCCACCGCGAACTGCGCAAGGTGTCTGCCGTCACTCCGGCTTTAAACGGCGCTCCATGATGTCCCGAATGGCTTCGCCCGGTGACTTCCAGTCGTTCAGGATGGCATTGACTTGCTCGGTGATGGGGAGATCGATACCGTGCTCCTCGGCCAGGGCCAGGAGAGGAGAAGCGGTGCCCACCCCTTCGGCAACAGAGGGCATGGCTTGAAGGATCTCAGAGAGTGAGCGGCCCTTGCCCAGTTCGAAGCCGACGTGACGGTTGCGACTGAGCGCCCCGGTACAGGTGAGAACCAGGTCGCCAAGGCCCGCGAGTCCGCTCAGCGTTTCTTGTTGTGCGCCGATTTTCACCCCCAGCCGAGTCATTTCCGCCAATCCCCGCGTAATTAGCGCCGCCAGTGAGTTGGCTCCGAGACCCAATCCTTGGCAAGCACCTGCCGCAATAGCCATCACGTTTTTCATCGCGCCCGATAACTCCACGCCCAGCACATCGTTATTGGTGTACAAGCGAAATGTCGGCCCGGCGAATTGTTCCTGTAGATATTCGGCGGTTCTCGAGCCCTTCCGATAGATACCCCCAGACAAGTGGGCCGCTGCTTGAGAAGCAATGACCACGACGGTTGGTTCGCCGCGCGCCGCCTCTAGGGCGAACGAGGGACCGGACAGAACGGCGAGCTCAGGCACAAATCGCTCGGAACAAACTTGTTCGAGAACCTGGGACATGCGCAGGTGTGTGGCGGGTTCCAGTCCTTTCGTCGCACTTACAATGATTGCGTCGGGCGAGATGTAGGGTAGCGCCCGTGTAAAAACTTCGCGGGTGTGAGCGGACGGCACCACCCCAATAACAATTTGTGCATGATCGAGAACTGCGCGTAGTTCGGTCGAAGGGATGACCCGGGCTGGAATTTCTATGCCGGGTAGATAGGTCTTATTTTCACGCGAAGTGGAAATCGCTTCCGCGATCGCAGCTTCACGTACCCATAACGATATTTCATGCGCGTGACGGCTTCGTGAAAGAACCACGGCAAGCCCGGTACCCCAACTGCCTCCTCCTAGAACGGCGATTTTCGTCACCCGGAATCGTCCTCCGTTTTCTTGCCGCCGAGCCGCGGTTCCGTGCCCTCGATCAAACGCTGCAGATTTGCGCCGTGCTTGAAAATAACCAAGCCGGTGGCGAACAGGGTTCCAAAGGTGATAACCAGGGGAGGCGCGTGGCCCGGCGCCCAGAACAGATACACAAACAGCGGCATCGAGGCAGCGGCGGCAATCGAACCTAGCGAGGCGAGACGCCAGGCGAGCGCGATGGCGATAAAGACAGCCAGCGCCGATAGCCCGGCGAATGGCGATAGCGCCGTGAATACTCCTAGACCGGTTGCGACACCTTTGCCGCCTTTAAACCGCAGCCAGATTGGATAGCAGTGGCCGATCAGTGCCGCAAGGGCGGCGGCCATCATGGAAAGCGAGTCGTGGTTTGCCACGCGAGCCGCAATGACCACCCCGAGCGCGCCTTTAGCGGCGTCACAGAGCAAGGTAAGTATTCCCGGAAGCGGCCCGACCACGCGAGTTACGTTGGTCGCGCCAATGTTGCCACTGCCAAGTTCACGAATGTCTTTTTTGGCAAAGAGGCCCGCAAAAATCACCCCAAAGGGAATTGATCCGAGCAGATAGGCGATGACTACCAGCAACAGCAGGGTCAAAGAGCTGTGCAACATGAACCTCTAGGCCTCCGCCAGGAACGAAAATGAGTGAACAGAAGTGTACTCCGCGCCGGACGATTTCAGCTTGCTTTCCATGAGATGAAACTCTCCGGTCGAGAAGCTGCCAAGCTCGGTCGATGAATCGCGGATCGTCTCAATCAATTCCACCGTCCACGGTGGAGCTGATCGAGGTACGCGAGCTAGCGTGAGATGGGGAACAAACGCCCGGTTTTCCTTGGGGAAACCCAACTTAACCATCTGGTTTTCAAGTTCAGCCACCAACGTGTTTAGACTTGGTGAGGATCTAATCTCCATCCAAATCATGCGTGGACCCTTCCCGTGAATCATAACTGCCGGGACCCTCAAGGTGAGGACTATAGGCTGTGCCATTTTAACCTTCGCCAGACTTTGTTCAATCAAACTGAGCTTAACCGCATCGGTCTCACCCAAGAATTTAAGGGTAATATGAAGATTGTCGGGTTTGGTCCACTTCACCTGCGGCGCGATTGTCCGGAATTCCTCTAGCAGGCAGGCGACAGCCGCGCGAATTTTTTCCGGAATCGCAATCGCGATGAACAGGCGCATGCTCGGTTTTACCGTTCAGTTACCGGAATTCACGCGGCGCGGCTGCGGATTTCCATCGTAGAGAAAGTGAAGGCGGACCATATCGAGTGCGACCTGCGAAGCATGGAATCGAACCATCTCGCGATCCCCGGGAAGATGTACCAGGCGCTCTTTTGCTCCCGCCGGAGAGGCCAAGGCAATGTGCACGGTCCCAACAGGCTTTTCTTCGCTGCCACCGCCAGGTCCAGCGACTCCGGTGATTCCAACGCCAAGCAGAGCGCCAGCGCGGCGACGGATGCCTTCCGCCAGCGCGATCGCGACTTCATTGCTAACCGCGCCCCTCTTGGCAATCAGATCAGGCGGCACATCAGCCCAGGCAGTTTTTAATTCATTGCTGTAGCAGACCACTCCACCAAGAAAGTAACTAGAACTGCCGGGAATACGCGTTAGCCGCTCTGCAAATAGTCCGCCGGTGCAGCTCTCGGCTGCGGCGATGGTCGCGCGATTGTCGGCAAGTATGGCGGCCACAACTTGTTCCAGAGATTCGGCCGCGTGCGTGTAGATGCGATCGCCCAAGGCTAGTTCAAAACTGCGCACCATTTCGTCCAGGGTCGCGTCAGCGTGGACGCTGTCTTCCGTCCAGATCCGCAGATGAATTTGTATTTCGCCGGGCGACGCAAGAATCGTCGTGTGTACATCCTTGTGACGCGTGTATATCGGCCGGATGCGTTCTTCCAGATGCGATTCACCGAGACCGGTGACCCGCAACTCCCGCTTTACCATGCGTAGGCCCGAAACGCGTCGCTGCAGTCGCGGCAGAACTTCTTCAAGGTACAGCGGCTTCAGTTCTCGCGGAGGGCCGGGTAGGAGCGCGATCAGATGGCCGGCATCTTCCAGCCATAAACCAGGAGCAGTGCCCAGGGGATTATTGAGCACCTCGGCACCTTCGGGCACCATGGCTTGGCGAAGATTCACGGCGGGCATATCACGCTTGAAACTGCGGAAGAGTGCTTCGATGGCCCGAACCACTTCGTCGTTCCGTTGCAACCTGCGCCCTAGCAAATCAGCCACGGTTTCTCGGGTCAGATCGTCTTCGGTTGGTCCTAATCCGCCACTGGAGATTACAAGTGCTACCCGATTTAAGGCTTCCCGAAACGCAGCCGCTAGCAATTCTCGGTTGTCACCTACGATCGTTTTGCGCAGCACTTCAATACCGAGTTTGTTTAATTCTTCCGTAAGGAACAGGGAATTGGTGTCGATGCGATCGGGAGTGAGCAACTCCGAACCCACCGCAATGATTTCTGCTTTCATAACCAATCTATTGTAGCTCGACTCCACATGGAACCAGCCAGCAGGAACCAATGGGAAGTGCCGCGATTTCAATCCGCTTTGAGGTCGATGGCCATTCCGCAGCGTCAGCGGGTGCCAATCGGCGTATCTGTACACCAGAGGATTAGATATACCATTGATAATGGAAACTTCAATCTTGGACAATCCCCATCGTTCGAACCTTTTTTACTAAGGCTGACGGACCCATTCTTGGTGTATCTTCACTGTCTGGCGCTCGTCTAGGCATCACCGGGGACTCTTGCCAGGTTTCGCGACAAAGGGGAACATCAGGACTATGAGTGCAACTCCGATTCCCGTGGTCATCGGGAACACGGTGAAGTCGTGGGTCTTCTCGATCCAGGACTATTCACTGCTCACAATGCAATCGGTTCGCAGCATGTTCGCCAGCACGAAATATTTCAGCGATCTGGTAGACCAGATGGACCAGATAGGAGTCGGGTCGCTGTCAATCGTCTTGGTGGCCCTCCTCTGCGTGGGGGGAGTCGTTGTTCTCAACGCCGCTTCGCAATTTCAGCGCTTTGGCGAAACTGTTCTGACTGGGGACGCCGTGTCACTCGCGCTGGTCCGCGAACTTGGCCCGGTATTTACTGCGCTGCTCGTCGCGGGCAGAAACTCGACCGCGATGGCTTCGGAACTGGGCTCCATGGTCGTCAGCGATCAGGTAGACGCTATGCGCGGTTTTGGTATCGATCCGATCCGCAAGCTCATGACCCCCCGGGTGCTCGCAACCGTGCTGACGCTGCCGCTGCTGGTTGCTGCCGGAGATTGTGCGGGATTGCTTGGTGGATTCCTTGTTGCCAGCGTGACTTTGCATCTTGGTGCGGAGGAGTTCATGACCCGGGCGATTAAAGCTCTGGTTTTTGGCGACCTGGTTTTGGGATTCACCAAGCCGATCGTTTTCGGTTTTATCATTTCAACGGTCGGCTGCTACCAGGGATTCCGCGTGAAAGGCGGAACGGCCGGCGTGGGTCGGGCAACGATTATGGCCTTCGTAGTTTCTTCCCTCGTGGTTTTGATTGCCGATCTGTTTATTACCAAGCTGCTGCTCTACGCTTTTCAGCTCTAGCGTTGCCCTGCGTCGGAGCCGTTCACCTCATATTCGCTTTGGACCAGGCCGCTCGGATAATCCCGGGTGGCGATGTGGCGGAGCTTTATATCGTGCGGCAGAGTGCCGAAGAGAGGGATTCCAACCCCAATGAGTATAGGTACCCGGGTAATGATCAATCGTTGAACCAGACCTGCGCGCAAAAACCTTTGAATTGTTATTCCCCCATCGACATACAAATGATGAGCTCCACTCGAGGCAAGTCTTGAAACAATCTCAGCCGGAGAGCCGGACATCTGTTCTGCGGCGCCTCGCAGCAAAGAGAAATCGAGCGGGGTGCTGCTGAGCACAACTACGCGTTTCTTGGCATATGGCCAGACTTCAAACGCCCGCACGGTCTCGAAAGTCTTTCGGCCGATCACCAAGGCATCCACGCTGGCCATAAATTCGTCGTAACCGTGCGGTTCGCCACCCCCCTCTGGTAGAAAATCCAGCTCCCCATTGGGACGCGCGATAAAACCGTCAACGCTGGTACCGATAAAGACGGATACGCTCATGCTCGTTCCCTCGCTTGTGGCCGACAGCAACAGAAGGTCTAGCCCAATTCTTATAACTCAAACAAGCAAAGGGTCCTAACGACAATTGGTCGGCACTGTCTCCGGATCGATTTAGGCGCCCTAGCTTTGAACGAGAGCAAAATGTAGAATTTCACCCTATACTCTTGCACGCTATTTCCGTATCGTGGGGCGGACAAATGTTGGATGAAGGCGTTTGGGCTGAAGTCAAAATAGGCGGGGAACATCTGAAGCTGTTCTCTGAGCAGAATGCCCAAGGCGTGCAGGCTTCCGTTTTCAATGTAATTGCCAAGAATTGGATCGCCCCTTCGGAAATGGTCGAGGATATCGAGCAAGGGAAAGATCGCGCGGCAGCCCATGCAAGGGTGTACCTGCTGCGCACGGCAAACCTGGAACTACCTCCATTGAATTGGAAAAAATCCCGCAGCGCCTAAGATGCCCCATCGAACTCTTCTTGCGCTTGGGCAGGGTTCGCGCACTGCGAATAGCGGCGGAAACAAAATCATCGTCGGCTCGACGCCAGATAGAACAGAGAACAGCAAGAAACGGAAAAGACGTTAACCGAGCAACGGAAGCCCGCGAACGTCCCAGTCGAGCGTGAACAGGCAACTGTTTGCGGCGAGAATGGTCCGTCCTGTCGGTAGCAAATTGAGACCTATCATGGCTGGTCCACTCAGCACATGTTCGGCGTGGCCTTGTGGCGTAATGCGCACGATGCCGCGGCGCCCGCCGAGTGATGCCGCTAGATATAGATTCGACTCGCGATCGAATGCCATGCCTTGCGGACGACCCAGTCCGCGATAAAACACATTCACATCCCCACCCTGCGTAATTCGATACACGCGGTCGTAGCTCGATGTCGTCGGTCCCGTCACATACAGTTCGCCGCTCGGATGAAACGCCAAATGATACGCGGAAACGGACGGTTCCAACGTGGCAAATACAAAAATTTCTCGGCTGGGACTGATCTTGAAGATCGTGCCGCTGCGGTCGCCTACAAAAAGATTTCCGTGGCCATCAAATGCGATTCCGGTGGCAATACCCATGCCTTCCATCCACTGTTCAGCGTGGCCATCGGGTGGAACGCGATAGATCGTGCCGTCATGCCGGCAGGACACGAATAAATTTCCGTTGCGATCCAGCGCCAAGCCGGTGGGATTGGTCAGCGAAGTGACGAAAGGCTTTACCGTGTAGTTCGAGCCTATTTTGTAAAGTGAGACGGGAACGCGCTGGCCGCGTGGACCGCTGAAGGTAACATAAATATTTCCATTTGAATCGACCGCGGGATTCGTGACGGGATGGAGATTGTCGGCAATCTGAAACCCCACAGAAACAGGAAACGGTTGGCTCTGGCGATCCGCTCGGACCACTTGCACCGAGCCACCCACGGCATTTTCCGGTACCCGCGCGATCAACCGCGTGCTGCTGGCTAGCGAAAGTGCGGCTTCTGCCTCACCAAAACGCACCAGCGGACGCACCCCGTGCCGCGAAGTGAAACCGCTGCCGTAGAGAGCGATCTCGCCACCGGGGATTGCCGCGGAAGGCGAAATGCGCTCAATCTGGGGAACGCCGTTCTTGTCTGGAGATGAGCTGAAACCGAATTTCATAACAAATGAAATTGTAACGCGAGACGCAAGCAAATGGCAGCATAGATGCCCGCCATCCAGTCGTCGGCCATGATCCCCCAGCCAGCGGGCAGTTTTTCAAGCCTGCGGCAAGGAAATGGCTTGGTGATATCGAAGATACGGAACAAAACGAATCCGGCGAGCAGGAATTTCCAATTTAGGATGCTCATGCCGGTAAAGAGTGCGAATGCAGCGGCGTTCGACGGATCGAGAAGCGTCGCTGGTCCACCCATGGGCACAAGGGCGAGGATTAACGTCAGCTGCACTCCGGAAACTTCGTCAATCACCACGATCTGTGGATCTTTTAGATTGGAGTAGTGAGCGACCTGGGTGCTGGTGCGCAGGCCCAGCCACGCCACGACCACCCACACTATAATTGGCGGAGCCAAAAGTAAAAATGTTCCGAAAGTCCCCGAAAGAAGCGGCGGCGCCTCTCCCATGGCAAATTTCACGGCCGAGCCCGTGAAATAAAACCAACTCAGAGGGTGTGAGAGCACTGCCAGAAGCAATCCCATAACCGAGCCCCACGTGCCCGGTCCCGGTTTCAGATAACCCGCGCCAAGCGCCGTGGCAAACACGTAGGCGAAGCGTGGCTTTTCACCGGTAAGCGCGGGTGAGCTAGTGGTCGTGTTCGGATTCATTCGGCGTATTCAGGTCGAGAATGATGGTCTTTTCGTCTTTATCGACCAGGTCATCTTCGTTGAAGATAGGCTCAGAGACAACGTATTTCTCTGTGGCCCAATTGCCGAGGTCTCTCTGGCTGCAACGATCGCTGCAGAAAGGGAAGTCGGCGTCTTTTTCTGAATCCGTGGGAGTTTTACAAATGGGGCAACGATGTTTCATAACAGGGCCTAGATTGAAGTGAGCTGCGCTCTGTTAGTTTACCGCAAGTTGCACTTCCAGTGGCCTCCTCAGGGATGAAAAACGTTGGCCGATCTGCTTTGCCCATCGCCTGGCTAAACCCTCGCCGCAAAGCCAGATCCTTTCGGGAACAATTCGCGATAAGCGATTGCCGATCGATAAGCGTGCCGACAGGGCCAAAAGAGCCAATCGGAAGGGCCGCGAAATTAGAACTTGACGCATGTATGGGATTGTCGAAGGGAGCTTTTGGATTACAGTCGGTGTCCAACCGAGAGATACGATCATCCGAGGAGTACTAAAGCAGGCTGCGGGATATGCAAAGAAAGTCCACTGAACGCTGGGTTCTTGGAATTCTTTCTGTTTTCGTCGTATTGGTTGCGCTGCAAAAAAGCCGGTGGCCTCCTCGCAAACTGGTTTTCGCGTTCAGTCAATAGCGCAAAGCACTCTTTGGTATCCTCCCGACAGTCCTAGCTCTCAGATCGGCACGTCCGCAATCAAACTGCCTATCGAAGGCAACAGCGGGCTTCAGGCAATTCCCACGACCTGTTCAGCCACCAGCGGCTCGTTCCAACTGGAACACGCCAGCGACGACGTACGCTTTGATCCTGCGAACGATGACGTTCTTTCTCTCGCTTTCATTGGCGGCGACCGAATCGCCTGGACGACTAGTAGAATGGCCCCACGCTGAAATTTCTGCAGTCTTCTGAAGAAAATTGATACTCTGTTCTACCGTCTCGGAGTGGAGAAATTGTGACTGTAAATATTCCCCCAACTAATCTGGCGTTTGATCTAGCTGAGGCGGTGCGGCATCTTTCTGAGCGCGATGAGTGCTTGAAGCGACTGATTGCCGAGACCGTTCCTTTTGAAATTGATGTTGCCGATGCGCAGTCTCCCTATGAAGTTCTGATGGAATCGATCGCCTATCAATCGATTTCCGGCAAAGCAGCGGCGACGATTTTCGGCCGGATCAGGGCACTAGGTAGCAATGGGCACCCGCCCACCGCCGAAGAAATGTTGAAAATTCCGAACAGGAAATTGCGCCAGGCGGGACTTTCGGGCGCAAAAGCTCTGGCAATGAAAGATCTAGCGAAGAAAGCCCTTGAGGGAATTGTGCCGACAGTCGAGGAAGCCCGGTCTCTAAGCGACGAAGAATTGGTAGAGCGACTGACCTCGGTTCGCGGCATTGGGGCGTGGACCGTGGAGATGTTTTTGATTTTTCGTTTGGGACGTCCCGACGTACTCCCTATCCATGATCTCGGGGTGAAAAAAGGGTGGTCCGTGTCCTATGGCAAGAAGCATATGCCCAAGCCGAAGGAGTTGCTGAAATTTGGCGAACGCTGGCGGCCGTACCGTACCGTCGCGAGTTGGTACATGTGGCGAGCGTTTGAACGAGCCGGATACGCGACCACCAATAACATTCGGCCAAAACCGCCGAGAAAAAAGAAGAACAAGACTGCAGTCAGGAATACCGGCCGGGCGCAAGCCCGACCGCGGCACAAAAGGAAATAAAAATGGCAAAGCCCCGCTGGGCAGGGCTTTGCCGAACTGCGAGCGGGGCGGAACGCCCGCAGCCTCCGTCAGTCGATGACCTTCAATACTGGCGAATTAATTTGGAAACGATGCCACACCATAGAAGAGGCCGTCGTTGCCCTGAAGCAATGATCAAAGTGAATTGCTAAAAATGACTCAAACCGTCGCGAGGCGAAGCCTCTCGGGCGAGCGCAGAAGAACTTTGCCGCGACGTTTTACAATGGCGCGACTCTTTTGCCATTCGCTCATCAGGCGGCTTGTTGTGTAGGGTGTGATATTTGCCGTGTTGGCTAAATCTTCATTGGTGACATCAATCTCGATGCCACCCGGCACCCTTACACCGATTGCCCGCGATAGCCCGAGTAGCACATGCCCCAGCCGTTCTCGGGCGGTATAGCAAGTCAGTGAAATATGCGCGCTCATGTACCAGTCGACATACTCCGCGGCAATCGTCAAGGCGTTATCGAGTAGTGCGGGAAACTTCTCAATAAATCCCCGAAATGTGGCGCGGTCCCACATGAGTACCTCGCTGTCCTTAACCGTTTCTGCGCTAACAATGTACGGACGGTGCTTTGCCAAGAGGGCTGCGCCCCCAAACAGGTCTCCGGGGGCCAACCACAGCAAAAGAATCTTTCTGCCATCGGCGGTGGTATAGAACATCCTCATGCAACCAGTAACTAAGAGGTACAATCGATCGGCCGGGGTTCCATGGGTGGTGACCACAGCACTTGCCGGAATTTTGCGGCGGCTCGCGGCCGCGAAAATGAGTTCACGGCTACCAGGCGTTAGCCCTTCAAAGAAGTCATATTTGGGTGAATCAGGGATAATCTGGAGTTCGGACGAAGGCATGTTGCATTCTCCGTTAAGATGAGCGATCCCGGTTGACCCGTAGTCTACGCCTTTCGCGGCCGATACCCAATCGATTCAGAGGGCAATATCAAACTGCCTTTTACTTGCGGATGGTTTCGCGAACGAGCAGGAACATGCCGGCGAAGCCCAGCAAGAGGATGACACCTTCATAGAAGACAGAACGATGGTGCAATTTGTTGAACTCGAGCCGGCGCGGATCGTTCTCCGGAGTGTTTTGCACGGAAACCATCTCCTTCTTGAGGTTTTTCATGCGCGGGCTCACTGTGAATTGAGAAGCGGCAGTAAGGAGCACCATCAACGTGACACTTAAAGCGGTAGCAGAGGTGAAACTCTCAAAGGACTGTGTGCGCACCAGACGCGTGACCAGAAAGATGAGGCCCAGAAAAATCCCAGCAAAGTGCAATCGCTCGAGTGAAAACCCGACCAGCGTTCCGGCATCATCCCGATTGCCTAATATGGCAAACGCGCCGGGCGCCACCACAAAGCTCAAAAACGCGTCCGCACCCAACCACAGGCCCAAGCTAAGAAATTCCATGGTGCGTAGAACAGCTTGCATGACGGTACTATACAAGATGCCTCAGGTTGGCACAAAATCTAGGAAGAATCGTTTTCGCGGGCGAGAACCAAACACCACAACTCATTCCAATGGCCCTGCTTCCTTCAACTTCACATCCCGCCGTTCTGCATCGTCCAAAAAAGAGTCCTCTTTGCAAATGACCCACTTAGAATCGGACAACTTAACTAATTCGGTCTTTACGCCAAGTGCGGTGAGTCTGCCTTGTGTTGCCTTTACAGCAGGCTCGTAGTCTGCTGTGGCTTTGGTCGGATCTTCTACCCAGTCAATTGCACTCTTGATTTCTGCCGCGTGCATTTCATTGCCTCTGCGAGTCATGATTTCCGGCCCAATAGTTAGATACCTTTTCATAAGTTTGTCCTCTCGTTTGCATCCGAAGTCTCAGCCGCCCATCGCGTCTCTTATCAAACGGCTCGCTGTCTCGCGGTCAAGGTCATGCACTTCCATCAACGTCTAGCTGGTTTACCTCACGGTGGTGCTTGCCTTTTAGTGGCTGCAAGTTATCAAGCTGTTGTTTTAATACCCTTACTGTCTGTTCGGGTGGCCATACTAACGGGCATAGCAAGGATAGGTGCCCAGTGCCACGTGGTGCGAAAAGACTAGTTACGAAATCAGCGTGCCAACTCCGAAAGCTTTGACTTTGATTGCGTGACTTCGTTCGCCTACGCATACTAAACTCTTTCTAGGTTGGTTATGGTCATCGCAGACGAACTTCAAATCGCAGAGTTTCGAGGAGGATTCCTTGAATACCGAAGTAACTTCAAGGAGCCGATAACTCCTCTCTGGTTCGGCAGGCAGCAGGGAGAAATTGTAAATTCGGTTCAGAAAGCTCTTGGGCCGTGACAGCTTGGCTTTGAAAACATCACTTTTGCTCAATCTTCCAAGAACTTGGCAGAGGCATACATGTACTTTGCTCTGCCCTCCATGTTCTTTCCTTAAAGGTTGGTGTAGCAGGAGTGACAATCAATGTGCGTTGGACGAAGAAAGATGCCTTTTTGAACAAAGCTAACAGTTCGCTTTTTCAAATGGTTGAGGAGTTAGTGAGAGACTTAAAATAGGTGGTGGGCGATAAAGGATTTGAACCTTTGACCTCTCGCGTGTGAGGCGAGCGCTCTAACCGCTGAGCTAATCGCCCGTCTCTGAACGGGTGTCGAAAGACCGGGAAGCCCAGTGGGCGAGCTGCCCGTCAAATCGAAAAGATGCGGAAATCGCGCCAACCGAGCCGCGCGTTCCGACATCTATTTGTAACAGGAAGGCTAAGGGTTTTCAACCGATGCCAACGGCGATCTCGAATGTAGTCTCTCAATTGCAACGATCCATTGCTCGCGCCATTTACGGCAAGGAAGAAGTAATCCAGCTTGCATTGATCACCTTGCTCGCCAAGGGACACCTGCTGATTGAAGACGTGCCGGGAGTTGGCAAAACGACTCTAGCCCAAGCTTTGGCGAAGTCGTTTCATTGCACTTTTCAGCGCATTCAATTTACCAGCGATCTTTTGCCGAGCGATGTTTTGGGTGTGAGCGTCTACAATCCCGAATCGCGCGAATTTGAATTTCGGCAGGGTCCTATTTTTGCCAACGTGGTGTTGGCTGATGAAATTAATCGCACCACGCCACGCACGCAATCGGCGCTGCTTGAAGCCATGAATGAGGCGCAAGTAACCGTCGATGGGCGCACGCTTTCCTTGCCGCAGCCATTCCTGGTGATTGCAACGCAAAACCCGGTGGAGCATCACGGCACCTACCCGCTGCCGGAATCGCAACTTGATCGCTTTCTGATGCGCATCAAGATGGGGTACCCTTCGCACGAAACGGAGCGCGAGATTCTCCGCAGCCGAGCAATCGAACATCCCGTCACTCGAATGGAGCCGATCGCGGATGTGACCGAGGTCTTGTCGATGCAAGACGCAGTCACCCGCATCAAAGTCGATGCCAGTCTTCACGACTATGCCTTGGATATCGTCAATCGCACCCGCAAGTCTGATCAACTGGCATTGGGCGTGAGCCCGCGGGGGACCCTGATGCTGCAGCGTGCGGCGCAAGCACGAGCATTTCTCGACGGGCGCGATTTCTGTCTTCCCGACGATTTTAAGCAACTTGCCGTTGCGGTGTTCTCGCACCGCGTTGTCGGCAGCGCAAGGCATGCCTCGTTGCAAAAAAAATCTGAGACGACCGAAACGGTGCTGCGCGAAATTGTGAATTCGGTCCGCGTTCCGCTCTAATCACGCACTACGACCTTTGGCTGAACTATCCCGATGACGAATCTCTCCTCCACGATCTCTAATTTGTGGTCAAAAGCCGATCGTCCTTCGATCCGCGCCTTCTTTCTTTCGATCGTGGCACTTACCGTGGCCATGATTCTGGCACTGTATTCCGGCGCGGCCGCACAGCTTGGAAATGTCGGACTTGCCTCCGGCTCGGCGCTTTCCGCGCTGCTGGTCGCGGGATGGGTTGGCGTGACGCTGGTGCCGGTTCTCGCGAAGCGTACCCCGCTTCGGTGGATCGGTTATCGCATGGAGTATCGCGTAACCCGTCAGGGCTGGATTTATCTTCTCGGAATTGTCCTGGTTGCGCTCGCCGCGCTCAATACCGGCAATAATCTTTTGTTTTTGATTCTTGCCAGCCTCATCGCCAGCATTCTGATGTCCGGCATTTTGTCGTCGATCACGCTGGCGGGAGTGGAACTTGGCCTGCAACTTCCCGAACATATTTTTGCGGGGCAACCTGTTCGCGGCACCATTGAACTGAAGAATGAAAAGCTTTCCTTGCCGTCGTTCTCCTTGCGTGTCGAAGGTGCTGATCCCCAAAAGCGCCCTAGCGCCACACTAGTGCAAACCCCCGTCTATTTTCCGTATTTGCCGCGACGGGAAACTGTTTCCCAATCGCTTCCATTGGTCTTTTCCAGGCGCGGCGTCTATCGTCAGGAGGCGTTCCGCATCGTCACTCGCTTCCCATTTGGATTCTTGCAAAAGGCCCGGCGTTTGGATTTAGTGAAAGAAGCGCTGGTCTATCCTTCGGTCGAAGCTTCCCAGGAATTTCTGGAGATACGTCCGGGAATTCTGGGCGCGATGGAAAGTTTAGCGAAGGGGCGTGGGCAGGATCTTTATGCGCTGCGCGGTTATCTCCCGAATGATAGTGCACGCCTGGTGCACTGGAAAGCTTCGGCGCGCTCCGGTGCACTGATGGTGCGCGAGTTTGCGCGCGAGGATGACAGCAATGTCTTGCTGGTATTCGATCCGTATAGCATGGCGGCACTGCCCGCGGCCGCACAAGCGGATCAGGATCGTTTTGAGCGTGCCGTCACTCTTTGCGCCGCCATCGCCTGGGATTTTCGCGAACGGAACACGCTTCTGGAATTTCGCAGCGTGCCCGCGGAGGTTCCACTTGCTCCTGCGGTCGAAAATATTTACTCGGTGTTACGACTCTTGGCATTGGCCCAACCAATTCCGCCCGCTAACAATCTAAACTTTCTACAGGACTTGGCTGCCAATCCCGATGCATTCAAAATTGTGGTGACCTCTAGACCCCGCGGTTCGATGCCTCCCAACCTTTGGCATTCGGCTTATATCGTTTTCGCCGAAGATATTCCTTCCTGAATGCCTTTCTCGTTTGCCGTCCTCGCTTGGCTGGCGCGCAAGCGTCGTGCGTGGCTTGAATGAGATCAATGCGGTTCAATTCGTCGGTGCCGACCCGTAGAAGCGACCGGCGGATCCGCGGGGAGTATTCATTTGTCCGTCCTGCGTTAAATCTCCTATTGTGCGAAACTAACTCCTCGCATGCTCACTGGTCGCTCACTTGTTTCATTTCGAAGGAATCTACTTGCTTGGTTCGCGCAATTTCACCGCGATCTGCCTTGGCGACGGAATAAAGATCCTTACCGCATCTGGGTTTCTGAAATCATGCTCCAGCAGACTCGTGTGGCCGCTGCAATTCCATACTTTGAGCGATTTCTCGCGTCCTTCCCGGATGTTTCCGCCTTGGCGGCCGCGCCCGAAGAAGAAGTGCTGCGGCTGTGGTCTGGACTTGGCTACTATTCGCGCGCGCGCAATCTGCAAAAGGCTGCGCGGCAAATCGTTGCGCAACACGACGGCCTTTTTCCCGTTTCTCCTCAAGATGTTCTGGCTCTCTCCGGAATTGGGGAGTATACGGCGCGAGCGATTTTGAGCATCGCGCACGGAAAGAAACATGCGGTCCTCGATGGCAATGTCGCGCGGGTGATTGCTCGGCTGGGTGCTCTTCGTGGAGATCTTCGTTCAAATGGCCGTTGGCGGGAGCTTCAAGAAAAGGCCGACACTCTGCTTGATCCGCACGCGCCCGGAGACTGGAATCAAGCCGTGATGGAGCTAGGTGCAACCATTTGTACACCGCGCTCGCCGCAGTGTCCTCGCTGCCCCGTCAATCCATGGTGCAAAGCGCTTAAACAAGGTCAGGTCGACTGCATTCCGGAGAAGCGGGATAGGCGGGCCACAGAGGAGATCACCCTAGCTGCACTGGTTTTCGCCGACCCGAAGGGACGCACACTGCTGCTCTCGTCAGCGAATTCTCCGGCAAAAACAAGAGGGCATGCCAACCTTGCCGCTCTGCTTTCGCGCTTGTGGCATTTCCCCACAATCGAAGTCCGCCGGGATGCGGCACAAGAGATGAGGGCGCACGTCGAAGCTAATTTCCTGCATGGCAAGAAACTCGAAGGTAAGCTCCAGCCTCTTAAAAAAATCAGGCATGCGGTAACCTATCGCCGCATCACCCTGCTTCCGTTTCGATTGGAACTTTCGGCATTGCCTAGCGTTCCTCATTCCAAAATACTTCCGATCGCTGACCTTTCATCCGTGGCAATCTCCAACCTGACCCGCAAAGTTGGCCGCAGCGCGCAAATCTAGCTTCAGCCTTCACGACGATCTGTTCCCGCTACCGTTATCGTTTCGCAGCCCTCTAATCTGGCCATTTCTGGGGCGTGTTATTCTAAACTACTGACCGTGTCCGCTACCGTGGCAATTCCGGCTCCGCCTCTCCCTGCCGAGCGATTCTTTCGCTCCGCCCTGTTTTTTCTGGTGCTCACATCGGTATCGACGCTGAGCGTGACGGGTAAGCTCGACCCAGTGACTGCCATCCTGGGCCCGGCTTTGATCCTGTATAAAGGATTCCGTTGGTTGCGCGGTTTTCCCACGGAACTCAAGCCTGTTCTTGCAACTCGTCTGGTGATTGGCTATCTATTGCTGTTTCCCCTCGACGCCCTTTTTGTTTCGCGTCAACTCGCCGCCGGAATTCCCGACCCCGGGCTGTATTCGATTGTCCTTGCAGCCGTCCACTTTTTGATATTCGTGACCATCGTGCGCTTGTATAGCGCTACGACCGATCGCGACGCGCTGTTCCTGTCGATGCTGGCGTTCGCTTGTCTCCTGGGCGCTGCCATTTTTACTGTGGATACTTATTTCCTTATTTTCTTCGCCGCGTTTCTGGTTTTTGCTGTGGCCACCTTTGTTGGTCTGGAGGTTCGCCGTGCCGCCACAAAATCCATTTATCCACTACTGGAAGCGCAACCGGCGCGCGAGCGCCGTTTTTATCGCGCTCTTGGTTTGGCATCTCTCACTGTCGCGTTCGGTGGCATCCTGCTCGGTTCGGTGCTTTTCTTCTTTTTTCCGCGGTTCAGTGCTGGCTATCTCTCACGCGCAGGGATGCAATCCACATTGATGAGTGGATTCACCGACAACGTGGAACTCGGCGAAATTGGCGAGATCAAGAAAAATACGGCCGTAGTGATGCGCGTGAAAACCGGCGGTCCGGTGAATTATCCCTCGCTGCGCTGGCGTGGGATCGCGCTAACAAATTTCGACGGACACCGCTGGTTTTCAAGCGACAGATTGCGCGATGCTCTTGCGCCTTCCAGCAACGGCTGGATTTACTTGCTCGATCCCCGGACCGAGAATGTGGCACGCACTGGCCAAGAATTGCAATTCACGGTTCTCCTGCAGCCCATGGCCAGTGACGCGATTTTTGCTCCGGCCAACCTCGTCCGGGTTCGCGGCAATTTTTTCCAGGAGGGCACTGGCGACAACCCTCTGGCCCGCCGCGCGTACCTCACGCGCGATTCCACGGATTCTGTCTACAATCCGGCGCACAATTTCGGACAAGTACAATACGAAGGCAGTTCTCTTCTGCCGGTCGTCGATCCGGCCAAAGCGCGTACAGCTTTGCAGGATTATCCGGAAGATTTCGAGAACGTCTATTTACAAGTCCCAAAACTCGATCCGCGAATTCCGGAACTGGCGCGCAAGATCACCGTTACCGCAAGCAATCCTTACGACAAATCGTTGGCGCTGGAAGCGTACCTGCAGCGTAACTATCGCTACACTTTGAATTTGAGGGCTACACCGGGCCAAGACCCGCTTGCTCATTTTCTGTTTGAAGCTCGCGCAGGCCATTGCGAATATTTCGCTTCAGCGATGACCGTCATGCTGCGCACCTTGGGCATTCCATCGCGCGAAGTGAACGGTTTCTTGCCCGGTGAATACAATGATGTTGCCGAGGACTATATCGTCCGGGGAACGGATGCCCACAGTTGGGTGGAAGCGTATTTTCCCGGAAGCGGGTGGATTACGTTCGATCCTACACCTCCCGGGCCCGTTCCGGACTCCGGCCTGCTCTCCCGATTTAACTTGTATCTCGACTGGATCCAATTGAACTGGCTCGAGTGGGTTGTGAACTACGATTTTTCTCACCAGGTGATTCTCGCACAGGGCATGGAGCGCGGTTCGCGCAATTGGAATGAAAGCGTTCGGGAATGGTTTCGCCGGACAGAGCAGCGCGGAATGGGCGGCCTTACGCGCTGGCAGCAAGCGCACGCGGAATTAAGCCTGATTTTTCCGTTCGCGCTGGCTTTACTGCTGGTTGTAGTGCGGTTCGATTGGATTCGCTCACTGATTCGCTGGATCAGTTTGTCGCTGCAGCTTCGTAGCTCATCCGATCTTCGCCGCAATCCACAACTCGCTTCCATACTTTACGCCGAATTACAGCGCTTGCTGGTCCGACACGGTTTCACGCGCGCCGAAACGCAAACTCCTCTCGAATTTGCCACGGCCACCAGCTGGCAGCCGGAATTGGCGCCCGCTGTGCGCGAATTTACGCGGCTCTATAGCCAGGCCCGATTCGGCAACGTGCCTTGCGACACGGCACGCTTGCGCGATCTTCTGCACAAAATAAAATCGACGTCTAAACCCCGCTGAGGAGATAATCCATTTTGGGCGCTCGCTCCGTTCCGACTTAGCGGTAGTATTAAATGATCGAAGGGTTGGCAACCTCGGAACTTCCCCTGCATTCCAAGGGAACATGGAAAGAGGCGTAACAGCTTTTTGTCTATTGGTGTGAAAGGCAGAAGCACTGAATTATTACGCGGACAACGAAATCGTTGGGAACAAATCAGACCTCTGGGAGATTTCATGCGTCGTGGTTACCGTTGTGTGTCTTTTCTTGCTGTGCTGTTTGCGTGCATTCCAATTAGCAGTTGCGGTGGTGGGGGCACCGCTCACCTGTTGGTCACAACCACGTCGCTTCCGGATGGTTTCGTCGGCTCCCCGTATTCTGCAACGCTGGTTGCCACAGGAGGAACTCCCAGCTACACCTGGACACAAGTTTCTGGCGGCGCAATGCCGAGCGGTATTTCGCTGGGATCAGCAGGAGTTTTTAATGGGACGCCAACGGTGGCCGGCCAATTTGGACCCTATGTTTTTAAAGCCACGGATTCAACGGGACTGGTGGCGTCGTCAACAGGGCTCGCCATCACCATCCAGTCTACACCACTGAGCGTGACGACCAGCGCATTGGCCGGAGGAACTGTCAACGCCCCCTATTCTTTTGCTCTCGCGGCCACTGGCGGCACTGCTCCTTACACTTGGGCAGAAACCTCGGGCGGTGCACTCCCACCTGGCTTAGGGAACATCACCAGTGCCGGCCTCATTGCCGGGACGCCGACGATGGCTGGTAGTTTCGGCCCGTACGTGTTCACGGTGACCGATTCCACTCACGCAACAGCCGCTTCTCTACCCCTGACACTGACAATCGTCCCTGCGGTGACAGCGTCGTGCGAACCGCTTGGCAATGAAGCAGCACTCAGTTCCGCGTCTCCCTACGCCTTCCTCGTAGAAGGAACAGACGGAAATGGCAACCCCATCGACATTGCAGGCAGCTTTACCCCGAATGGCGCTGGCGGGATCACCAGCGCCACGGTGGACTACAACGGATTCACAAACGGACCTGTGCAGATGACCATCAACCTGGCTTCAAGTTCATACGCCTTCGGACCGTCCACTCTCGGGTGTTTGTATCTGGCGTTTTCCGATCCTATCGGGAGTGCTCAGAGCGTCAAGAACGCTCGATCTTCGCCCCGCTTGGAGGGCCCCGCCGCGGTCCGCTCGACTGGCAGCAAACAACGCGCTGCCGCGACCGATGCGCTTCCCGTTGTTGCCAACGTAAAGTTCTCCTTCAGCCTGAGTGGCTTCGATGGAACGCTCTATCACACCGGAAGAATAATTGAATCTGACACCATCGAGAGTGGGACGAAGGCTTCCGGTTCGATGGGCCTACAAGTTCCGAGCGCCTACTCGCTTGCTTCGCTCGAGCCCAACTATGCGTTTGGCCTCGATGGCTGGACGGCCGATTCCACCGGCCAATCCCGCACCGTCATCGCAGGTACTTTCGCAAATTCTTCCGGCCAACTTTCCTCTGGGTTTGCGGACCTGAACAAGGGAGGAACGCCGACGGGCGAACTATCCGGAGGGAGTGGAACGCTGAACTCTTCCATTGACCCATCTACAGGTCGCGGGACTGGCACCTATACCGTTCCGGTTACCGGCGGCAATCTCACCTTCGATTTTGCCTTCTACATCTTGAATGGATCGGATTTCCTTTTGCTTTCTACCGATTCGCCAAGCAAAGCGGGTTCGCCACCCTTGCTTGCCGGGCGCGTCCTTGCCTCGAATCCGAGCTATGCTCCAGGCGCCGTGAATGGATACTACATCGTCGCTTCACAGGGACTTGCGGCGAGCGGGAGCAACACTGCGAACACGGTCGAAATCGGTACGTTTAATGCTGCGGCAGGAGCCATTCCGAGCGGGGTAGTGTACTTGAACCATGCTGGAAACTATTCTGCCACACCGTACTTCAATGGAAGCTACACGCTCGAGGCTGCCTCAGGCCGGGTCGCTATCTCCGGTCTCGGTCCCGTTAATCCCGTGGTTTACCTTACCGCGAGCAGTACCGGCGACGATGAAATTGCTGGTTTCCTGGTCGGTGCGGACAGTGCGGCCAGCTCCGGATTCGTCGTGGAGCAATCCGCAACCTCGCCTGCCTATCTCACTTCCGATATTTCCGGCAATTACGCCATGAGCACACAGGAAGACTTGGATGGACGGAACGGCACATCTGGCGGCGCATTTTCCTTCTCGGGTTCGGGTCAATATACCTCAACGCAGATCACCACCGGCAGCGTTCCCAATCTGCCGCCCTCTGGGGTTATCTCGGTCAATTCGGACGGATCAGGGAGCTTGAATGGAGGCAACTTTCCTCTGGTCACCAACGGGGAAGTCATCTTGGCCATCCCGAAATCGAGCGACCCGTTGTTGTATGTCTTTAGTCCGGGGACTCTTCCGAATTGAAGGACAGGCTCGAGGTTTCTGCTTGCCAGTAACTCCCGGGCAAGCGGGTATTCCTAGTCCTTAAAAATCCATTTCAGGCACATCCGTGGCCGTTCCCACTCGCTGCTCGCAACCATGCTAAAATTAGAGAATTGCGCCTACTGTGCCAGAGTCAACGATGACCAAAGTCGGATTTATATCTCTAGGATGCCCGAAAAACCTCGTCGATAGCGAGGTCATGATGGGTATTTTGGGGCGCCAAGGCTATGAACTGACACCCCGGGCTGACGATGCAGAAATCCTGGTCGTCAACACCTGCAGCTTCATCGAATCGGCACAAAAGGAGTCTATCGACACGATTCTGGAAATGGCCGAGCACAAGAAATTCGGCGCAGCCAAAAAGTTGATTGTAGCAGGCTGCCTGGTCGAGCGTTTTCGCGAGCAGATCCTGGAGCAAGTTCCGGAAGTCGATGCCGTCGTTGGCACCGGCGAAGTCGAGCGCATCCTCGAAGCCGTAGAAGGTGATCTCCGGGTTCTTCCCGCGCAGCCACCGTCGTTCCTTTATCACGATTTAACACCGCGTATTTTGACCACGCCGAAGCACCAGGCGTACATCAAAATCGCCGAAGGCTGCGATCACCCTTGCACATTCTGCATCATTCCCGAGCTGCGCGGTGCTTTCCGCAGCCGCAGATTCGAATCCGTGGTACGCGAAGCGGAAAACCTGGCGGCTGCGGGCACGCGCGAACTTACCCTCATCGGGCAAGATACAACTTCCTATGGCGAGGACCTCGGCCTGCGCGATGGTTTGGCGCAACTGCTCGAAAAATTGGCAAGCATCGAAGATTTGCTCTGGGTGCGCTTCCTGTACGCATACCCAAACCGCGTCACGCAAAAATTGCTGGACACTTTGGCGGCCCATCCGCGGATTGCCAAGTATGTCGACATGCCGTTGCAACATGCCAGCCGCAATGTCTTGGCGCGTATGAAGCGCGGCTCCCATGGCGATGCGTTTTTGAAGTTGCTGGAGCGCATGCGCGCCACGATTCCGGGCGTTGCGCTGCGCACCAGCTTTATCGTGGGCTTCCCCGGTGAAACGGAAGCTGATTTCGAACAGCTCTATCAGTTTGTCCGTGCAGCCAAGCTCGATTGGATGGGCGTGTTCGAATATTCCGACGTGGACAACGCCGCTAGCTTTCCGCTCGATGGTAAAGTGGACGCCCAAACGATCCAGGATCGCCGCAATCGCCTGATGAGTCTGCAAAAGAAAATTTCTCGCGAGAATCTGAAAGCCCTAAAAGGTACCGTCGCCACGGCGCTGGTCGAAGGCCCTTCAAAAGAAAACCCACTGGTTTGGGAAGCTCGCCTGCAATCCATGGCTCCAGATATCGACGGCAAGCTCTACCTGACCGACATCGAGCTGCCGAGCGGCGAGATGGCCGCGATCGGCGAGGTCGCCCGCATCGAAATCACGAAGACCGACGCCTACGATCTGATCGGACGCGTGGTGGAGATTGTCCCGCGCCCCGCGATTCGCACTTCGCAACAATTTGCACCAGTTGCCTACCCACCTGGACACCAGCAACTCACGCGGATCGCAACGGGCGCGGCACTCCGTGTACTCAGCTAGCAAACGCGCGCTCTGATTCACTGTGAATCCTGTCTCGGCCTCGCGATCTCGGTCCGCTGGGTGTGCTAAAATTACTGGTTCATGCAGACTGGAATTATCGGACTACCACAGGTAGGAAAAACCACTCTCTTCCGAATCCTGACGAAAGCAAACGTCGAGGGCAAGAGTGGCCAAGTCACACACGTTGGCGTGGCCAAGGTGCCTGAGCCACGGCTCCAGGAGCTCGCCAGGCTCTACAACCCTAAGAAAATCACGTATGCCACAGTGCAGTATGTCGATCTCGGCGGCATGCAGAAAGAGCGCATGCGCGAAAGCCTCGCTTCTTTGCGCGACGTGGACGCCATCGCCCACGTCATTCGCGTTTTTGACGATCCCAGCGTGCCGCACTCCGAAGGCAACATCGATCCTTTGCGTGATGCCACCAATCTTGACCTCGAGCTGATCCTTTCCGATCACGAACAAATCTCCAAGCGCCTCGAACGCATCGACAAGGACTTGAAGAAAAAACAGGACAAACTGCTCGAACTTGAAAAAACCGTCTTGGAAAAGTGCAAAGCCCATCTCGAAGCGGAAAAGCCATTGCGCGAACTCCCTCTCAGCCCGGAGGAACGCAAGCCCATCGGGGGATTTTTGTTCCTGTCGATGCGCCCGATGCTTTACGTGTTGAACCTTGGCGACGACGAAGCTGCCGAAATGGACAAAGCCATCGAGAAGCACAAGCTCTCCGCGCTCCATGGCCGGACAAATACCGGTGTGGTTGCCGTTTGCGGTCGACTCGAAGCCGAGCTGGCCGAAATGAAGGAAGAAGAAGCCGCCGAGCTGCTTTCCTCTTACGGACTGAAAGAGCCAGGCCTCCACCGAATGGTTCGCGCCACGTATGATTTGATGGGCCTCATGCCATTTTTCACCGCTGGGGAACCCGAGGTTCGCGCGTGGACCATCCGCAAAGGTTCCACCGCGCTCAAAGCTGCTGGCGAAATTCACAGCGACATTGAAAAGGGATTTATTCGCGCCGAGGTTGTCAAATGCAATGACCTGCTTGCTGCCGGGAGCATCGCTGCCGCCAAAGAAAAGGCTCAAGTTCGTCTCGAAGGAAAAGAGTACATCGTTCAAGAAGGTGATGTGATTCTCTTCCGCCACAGCGGGTGAGTAACCTAGGAGGCCGGGGGGTTCGAGCCCGACGCAGCATCGTCAACGACTCATGGGCTTTTTAGACCCTGAAGAAAGCATTTGTTCCCTCGCGGGTGATGCGTGAGAGGATTTTTAGTCGTTCGCAGGTGGCGGTGGTGATCACAACCCGACCGCACATTTTTTGATGATCCTCGCCCTCTCATCTCGTGTCGCCCTGGCCGCAGTTCTTGGCCTGGTCGCCGCCGGCGGCAACCTCCTCGGCGGCTACTTCGTCGTCCACCGCGAATGGCCGCGCAAATATTTGCAATATTTCCTCGCGCTGGGCGCCGGCTACATGCTGGCTGTCGCGCTCGTCGAAGTCATCCCCGAATCTGTCAAGATCACCGGCGAACACGCGCTTCTTTACGTGCTCGCCGGATTTTTCCTCGTCCACCTATTCGAACACATCCTCGCCCAGCATTTTCATTTCGGTGAAGAAACCCACACCGAAGAAGTTCGTCATCACCACGTCCGGAGCACGGTTCTGCTCGGCCTGGCCATTCACACCTTCTTTGACGGCGTGGCCATCGGAGCGGGCTTCCTGGTTTCCACCTGGCTGGGGCTGGTCATTTTCTTTGCCGTCTTCCTACACAAGCTGCCCGAAGGCTTCACGGTCGCCTCCCTGGTTCTGGCTAGCGGCCAATCCAAAAAGAACGCTGTGCGAGCTGCGGGTTTCTTGGGCGCGGCAACCCTTTTGGGCGTTTTGCTCACAGTCCAGCTCCAGGCCCAACTGAAGTATGCCCTCCCTATTTCGGGCGGGGTCACGCTCTATGTCGCTGCCACCGATCTCCTGCCAGTGGTCAACCGCGAGCCGGGTTGGCGGATGGCCCTCCTGGTTTCGGTCGGCGTCGCCAGTCTTCTGATTTTAAAAGCTTTATTTAATATCTGAACTGCCCGTGGAATCCCATGCAAGCGCCTCGCTCTAGCAGAAGTTCTGCCCCCTTGGCTTCCTCGTCGCATGTGGTGAATCTGCAACTTTTTGAGAACAAATGTGTTTGGTAAAGTGTGGCGGCTATGGTCAGAACCGACGTCCAACTGATGCTGGACGTGAAATCCGGTGACGAAGCTTCCTTTGCGCTGCTCCTGCACCGGTATCGCACGCCGCTCGTCAACTTCCTTTACCGCATGGTGCGGAACAGGGAGCAGGCGGAGGACCTCGCGCAGGAGGTTTTCCTGCGGGTATACCGCGCGCGCGCCGACTATGTGCCTAGCGCAAAGTTCACCACTTGGCTCTTTCGCATTGCGACGAATCTGGCACTGAATTCGATTCGTGATAACCGTTACCAGAAGTTAGAGGATTCTATCGATTCGCCGGCAAGAATCGATTCCGAAGATGGTGACGACAGGCCGCTGGACGTTGCGGAACAACATCCCAACATCGAGCAGCATCTCGTCGAAGATGTTCGGGTGAAGATGATTCGCCACGCCATCGACAAGCTCCCGGAAAAGCAGCGCGCTGCCGTGCTGCTGCACAAGTACGAAGAACTCGACTACGCGGAGATTGCGAAAATTCTCAATTGCTCGGAAAGCGCGTTAAAATCGCTGCTGTTCCGGGCGTATGAGGCGCTTCGAGTGGAACTAGCCCCACTCGTGGCGCACCAGGTGAGACAGTAGGGTAGGGAAAGAAGGCTGTATGCGTTGTGAAAAAATGGAAAGTCGATTCCTCGGATACCTCGATGGACGGCTGAAAGAGAGCGAGCGGCTCGAAGTTGAAAAGCATCTGGCCAATTGCAGCCCATGCCGTTTGCGTGTGAATGAGTTTCGCGCGGTGAGCGGTTTGCTCGACGAACTTCCGGTGATCGAACCTTCGGAAGCATTCAACGCGCGCGTGCATGCGCTGGTGGTCGCGGAGCCTGTGAAGCAGAGCTGGTGGGCTTGGTTGCACTTTTCGCCGCGCATTGCCCTGGTTGCTTCGATGTTGTTGATTGCTGCGCTTTGGATGGGATATGAGCGCCCGGTCGGACCGCCTCCGATGGATATGGCGCAAGCCGATGCGCAGATGATGCAGGATTTACCGGTGCTTGAAGATCATGATGTGCTCACGAACTTCGAGCCGTTAAAGGAATTGCCGCCGCCTGTGCAACAAACCGACGACGATTCTGATTCGCAGCAGCATATGTAATCTCGGCAGGTGCTGTGGATCCTTGGCTAGAAAATTTGTGTACAAAGCAATTGTGAGAAGCAAACTCCAACTCGATGCGGTGATGGCGGCGATACTAAGCTTCGCTGCATTACCCGGAAGCTTGCTCGCGCAAAAGCAGAATCCCAATCGTCCCCCACAGCAGCATCCGCCTGCGTCGCATCCAGCGCAGCCAAAACCGCAAAAGCAAAGCGCCAATCATCCTCCGGCGAATAATAATCCGAACCGGCCGCCTGCGAACGTGTACCACCCCAACACCATTCCTCCAGTCCATCCTCAATCGAATGTGAACAACGGGAACCGGCCGCCAAATAGGGAAGGCACAAACTTAAACCAGCGCCAGCAGTTGGGCGTGGGAGCAGCTCGTCCCTGGGTTGACCAAATGCGTTCGATGACACCCGCACAGCGCGAAAGCGTTTTGCAGAACAGCAGAGCGTTTCAGAATCTGTCGCCCGATAAGCAGGCCAAGATTCGCCAGCAGTTCAATCAGTGGGATCACATGACGCCTGCCCAGCGCGCCGATCTGCACGACAAGGAAGAGACTTGGCGCAATCTGACTCCGCAGCAGCGCGACCACATCAAAAATGATGTGTTGCCGGAAATGAAGCAGATGCCCTGGGACCGCCAGCAAATGATCAAGCAGAAACTCGGTGTCTTGAAGAATATGCCGGAGGCCGCACGCAACGAGCGCCTCGCTGATCCGAATTTCACCAAGGGCATGACCGAGCAGGAAAAAGCCACCTTGCAGGACCTGAGTCACATGCACGTTGGCTCCGCCCCAGAACCACCATCCGAATAGTTAATACCAATTGAGCCATTCGCCTCTTTCACCCGACTTCTGTAAGTTGCGCAGAACAATCCCGCAACAGAGTTCCCTCTCGCGCTATAATTACGATGGCGGGTGAGCTGGACAATCGCTGGCCAGGTCGCGCAAGCGATCTGGCGGGAGGAAAGTCCGGACACCTCATCTGCGCAAGCAGAGAAGGGCAATGCGCCTGGTAACACCAGGGGACGCTTTTGGTGGCATAGTCATTCTAGACTGTGCGCTAAGCGCGTCACGGACAGTGCCACAGAGAATATACCGCCTAGGTTCGAGCCCGGTGATAGCTCGAAGGAAAACCTTCGAGACATCTTCTTTGGCTCCCTCCTGAGGTAAGGGTGAAAAGGTGGGGTAAGAGCCCACCGCTCCGGCAGTAATGGCGGAGGCATGGCAAACCCCGCGTGGTGCAAGACCAAATAGGAGGGGAGAGCTGGCCCGGCTCTTTACCCTGAGCGCGCAAGCGATCAGGGGCTCGCTTGGCAGACTTCGCGTCTGCCAAGTGCTGATGACCCTCGGGTAGGTCGCTTGATCCCGGTCGCGAGACCGGGGCTAGAGGAATGATTGTTACGATGCCAGGTCGCAAGACCAGGCAGCGCACAGAATCCGGCTTACAAAGCTCGCCCGCCATCTATTTTGTTTGCCATAACTTAGGGGCATCTGCCCTTTAGTGTCCACAACCTGCCGTTGTCGTCAGATTCTACGTTCTCCGTAACCAATTGGTAGAATGCAGCTTGGGACACCCCATGGCAGAAGCGCACAGAAGTAGGTTCGTGTCCGACACTCTTAACCCTCGTTACGTCAGAAGCTCGCTAGGTTCAATCGCGGATTCGATCCCGGCCAGCATGTCTCGGTTAGGATGGAACGCCTAAGCAGACGAGCACAATTTAGGAGACCGCCAATTTTGCGAATCCTCGGACGACGTTTCGACGCCGAGCACCTTCGGCGTGATTAGCGCCCTTACGGTGAATTCCCGGATCATGCAATATGCTCTAAACCTGGAATTCTAGTGCGCTCCGTCTTGCTTTTTTGACACGCAACCCTGGGGTTTCGCCGTCGCGGAATGAGCCAGGCGCAGGAGGGGAAGTAGCAGCGGTGTAAGGAATGCGCTAGGCACCTTGCTGGACGGACTGCGCGGCCACTGGCGTCGTTAAGGTTGATGTCCTTCTAGCCCACGGTGAAAATGGGCCTCCTGAGGTCGCGCAACGTGGCGACGAGGATGTCCTCCATCTCGAAACCTTCTGAGTTCGTGCTGGTGCCCATCCGAGAAGGCGCGGACTTCACCCTTTACCGCGGCCGACAGCACGCAAACCCATCCCATCGCCCGCTCCAGAAATCACATTCGACAAAATTCTGCCTCCAATTGAATTGTTGCATCATCCTCAATTTAACGTGCCAGTGTATTTGTGGCTGGCCCGTTTTGTGCGTCGCCAACGACTCAAAGAAGGACACCGCTGAACTTCGGTGAATTTTGGGTTGCATAATACTGCGACGGAATGTTTTTTCCACAGCCACTTCTTCAATTGCTTCTTCAATTTCTGCTATGTTTGCGATTCACTACTTCCTGGAGCAGCCAACATGATCGTCGAGGAACAGATCTCCGCCCGGCAACAGCGCGCCCGGAACGCGATTCAGAACATTCTTACGGAGCCTGCCGGACGGGCTTATGGCGACTATGTGATAAAGTCGGCGAGCGGCCGGGAGTATAGGGTGGCCATGCGCGGTCCCGGCCTGTTTGAAAACTTCTGCTCGTGTGCCGATTTTGCGGTGAATACCCTCGGCACTTGCAAACACATCGAATCCCTGTTGTTTCGTCTCCATCGCCGCTTTGGTCGATCCTTCGATCATCAGCGGTATCAACGCACACGAGCCTCGCTTTCTCTCCATTATGGGGACACGCTAAACGTACGTCTCCGACTTCCGTCAGAGCCGTCGGAGGATCTCCGCAAGATTGTCTCCGAATACTTCGACTTCCGTGGGTTTCTTCGAGAAGACAATCTTCGAAAATTCGCGCAAGTCCTTGAGAAGCTGCGGATCGTGGACGAGACCGCCGTTGTGTACAGTGACGTGCTGGATTTCATTGACCGCGAAAGCGAACTCACCGCGGGTCTTGAAGACGAGCGTCGCTACCTCGCGCAGTTGAAGAAAGGCAAAAGCCCGCTCGAAGGCCTCCTGAAAGTGTCGCTTTTCCCCTACCAAGTTCGTGGAGCGCTCTTCGCTGCCTGTCGCGGGCGAGTGATCCTGGCCGACGATATGGGTCTCGGTAAGACAATTCAGGCCATCGCTGGGGCGGAGCTGCTGCGGCGCCGTCGCGGTATTGAGAGGGTTCTAATAGTTGCTCCGGCTTCGGTCAAGTACCAATGGAAGATGGAGATCGAGAAGTTCTGCGATCTTTCCGCACAAGTGATTGACGGGCTTATGCCACATCGCAAGAAGCTCTACGCTAACCCGACCTTCTTCAATCTCACAAGTTACGAGCTCGTCTTGAAGGACATCGAAGATATGCACAAGCTGCGTCCGGACTTGATCATCCTTGATGAGGCCCAGCGCATCCGCAATTGGGCGACAGCGACCGCCCGCATCATCAAACAGTTGAAGAGTCGTTATGCCTTCGTATTGACGGGCACGCCTCTCGAAAACAAGCTGGAAGAGCTCTATTCGGTCGTGGAGTTCGTGGACGGTCGCCGTTTGGGGCCAGCCTTCCGTTTTCTCAACGAACACCGCATGGAAAACGAAGAAGGGAAATTGCTCGGATATCGCGGACTGGACCAAATTCACAAACAACTCGAGCCCATCCTACTCCGCAGGACTCGGACAGAGGTGCTCCCCGAACTTCCTGAGCGGACCGATCAAATTTTCCGTGTCCGCATGACGCCCGAACAGGCAGGTCCCTATTGGGAACAGAGTGACATCCTCGCGAGGCTGATGCACAAATGGCAGCGACAAGGTTGGCTTTCAGAGATCGACCTGCGTCGCATCACTTGCTGTATTCAGAACATGCGCATGCTTTGCGACTCCACTTTCTTGTTTGACAAGGCAACAAATTTTTCTCCCAAGCTTGAAGAGTTCCGCGAGATTATTCACGAGTTGGCGATAGAAGAGAAGCGCAAGGTTGTCGTCTTCAGCGAGTACGAACGCATGACGCACCTGGCAAGTCAGGAACTGACGAAGTTGAAGATCGGCTGGGTCTCATTGCACGGCAACATACCTGCGCGGAAACGTGGCGAGTTGATTGCCCAGTTTGGAAAGGATCCTAACTGTAAGGTATTTCTCTCGACCGATGCTGGCGGAGTGGGGTTGAATTTGCAAGCGGCCTCGGCCGTCGTCATCTTTGAGCCGCCTTGGAATCCCGCCAGATTAGAGCAGAGGATCGCGCGTGTTCATCGCTTCGGCCAGACGAAGCCAGTGCAAGTGATCCATCTGCTGACCGAGAACAGCATTGAGGAACGCGTTTGGCAGACTCTCACGCTCAAAAAGGCGTTGTTCAAAGGATTATTCGACGAGACAAAGGACGAAATTAGCTTTGAGAAGCTTGGCCGTAAGAGCATGCTGCACGTGATCAAAGATGTCTTCAGCGATCAGCCCGGTAGGCCGAAGCCTGCACTCACTCCGGAGGAGCCCCAAGCTGTGGCCGTAATGGAAGCGAAGCAAAATGGAAAACCGGCGGCGAGGAACGGCCACACCCATGGAGGTCCGACAGCGACAAGGCCTCAGCTTCCTGTGAATGGGACCATGTTCGTCGCGCAGAGTGCAATACAAGTTGACGATACACAGTCCGGGTTATTCATACCGGACGCCGGACAGGCTGTGGCTAAGTTCCTGGAAGCAGGTCTGACCCTTCTGGAGTCGCTCTGTCCGCCGCGCAGCGCCGACGGAATTGGACCGATCGCACGGGGTCTTTCCACGTTGTTGCGTACGGATGCGCAAACCCGACGTTCGACTCTCGAGATCCCCCTGCCCGAGTCCGTTAGTGCCGAACGCCTTGCGGGGGTGATCAGCGGATTTCTCGGCAAGTTGGCCAGACCGTCTTAATTTCGAAGTGCCCGGCAAATAAGTTGGAACATCGACTATTGTTGCCCGCTCAGCCTGACCCTTACGGTGGCGCCGTAGAGGCTCAAATGTCGTCCTCTCGGTTTCTCAGCCAGCAAGCCGATCTTTGCTATCGGCTTCGGATGAAAACGTCAGCAGGAAGTTTGAAGCGTGCGCTCAATTTCCGTACCTGCTCCAGTGTGAGCTTCCGTTGCCTCGCCAGGAACATGGAGACGGCGCTCTCTGATCCAAATTCAGGGATCAAGTCACGCTGTGTGAGGTCCTGTTGCTCAAGGAGGAAGCGCACGACGGAAACCGCGTCCGCGGCAGGAATCGGATAGTGCGTTTCTTCGTAGCGTTCGACTAACAACGTCAGAAGTTCAATGGCCTCTACTTCCGAGCGAGACGGACTCTCCAGAGCTGTCAATTGGAAGAGGGCGTTGGTATAGGCTTCCAGCTCCTCGTCATTATGTATGACGTGGGGAGCACCCTTCGCGATCATTCTTGCTGGGTCTGCGAGAACTGTGTTCATTTTGTACCAAATCTCCTATCCCAATTACCGGTATTGTTGTATTCCTTATGTGTCAAAAAGGACCGAATGTAAACATGCCCTTGGGTTCGCTTTTGATCCGTCGTTTTCGCATAGTGAATGACTGTGACGAGTCTGTAGCGGTTCCGCCGAAAGTCAAATATCACATATCCTTTAGCATTGTCTGCATCCTTAAAAATGCTGCGAACCTCCGGAAAATTGTGCCATCGAACCTCTTTGACGATAGCCATCCAGGACTTGATCTCCTCGGCCGCATCCGGGTGCTTCTCCATAGCCTCGCTCAGATGTTTGCGCGTAACGATGTGCACTATCCTACGATACTTCACAATATGTGAAGTTGTCAAGTGGCCAAAATTATCTGCACTGTCCCTCAAGCAGAATGGAGACTTGTAGTGAAGGGGTGAGTTGCAAATGCGTGCTAGATATCGGCAACGCTAAGTGCCGCCAGATCAATCGCTTTCAGAGTTTTGATTCGAGCTTCCCAAGCTTCGGACATGATCGTTGACCCAGGCCAGAGAGAGCCAGAGCACCCATTTTTCTCGCTTCCCGCAGCTTCGTAACCCCATTTTGGGACCGTGTCGGACTTCGTCCAGCATCTCGCTCGCGGGGCGCGTAGTTGTGGGCATCAGTGAGGCAAGGATAGTGCGAGTTGGGAGCATCATTTAGGCGAGAACACGCCGTACGACGGCAGGGAGGCACCACCGAACTTCCCGCGCATTGACTTTGTGCCTCAGAGTTTAGTGTCCATTTAGTGTCCACACCGCAGAGGACCAGACGGGCTCAATAGACAAAATAGAATCCGGCTTATAGGCTCATCCGCCATATATTTATTGTTTTCAGTAGCTTACAGAATCTCATTGCACGATTGTGACGCCGGTGTGTCAGAATCATCCTGCCGCCGACAACATCTCGTCGCCTGATGCTTTCCAGACGTTGACTTGGTTGAGGGTGAAACCTAAGTGCGCATATCTCGGGTGGACGATGTACTTCACACCGAAATTGGTCCAAGAGGTCGTCGAGCTTGCGTTCCGCCTTCGCGAAAGTGAAACTCCAGAGCATCGATATGGACAAATCTCACAGCATGTCGCCCCGCAAATAATCGATTACTCTAAAGCCTCGACCCGTGGAACCTCTCTGAGGATGACTTGCCGCACCTAGCAAGTCGAACTGAGCGTGGCATGCCGCGTCACGCCCGTCATCCGCCACACACTCCCCGCAGAACCAACTCCCGCTCCGCCGTGGGCGTATCTACCGAACCAAAGGCTATTCACAGCCGAGTCAAGTGGGCCAGGGCGTCAATCGCTGCTGCTCATTCGGTCTTGGAACGCAAAATTGGACTCTATTGCCAACGGCTTTCCGTCCAGCTCGGCGTAGGGATAGATAAAGTAGTTGAGCGGATCACCCTGCTGCGGTGGGTCGAGGCGGATGTCTCGTCCGACAGTAAATTGTAGGCGACTGTCGTCATGGGCCCCAAAGAAGTAGTTCTTCTTCTCTGGATGTTTCCAAGCTTCCGACGCGTCAACTGGTATCCAGCCGTAGGGCTCGACATAGAACTGCGCCCAGCAGTGATAGCCAGGTATAGCCCCTTCGTGCTTATCCGCAGGCAACGGAAAACCAATCTCGAAGCGCGCAGGAATTCCGGCCGACCGCATCATGCCGATCAAAAGCGAGTGGAAATCCGTGCAGTTGCCACGCTTGGAAGTGCAGGCCCATATGGCATCACCGTTTCCCCAACCGGTGCCGGACTTGTCGTAGCGCATAGTGGCGATGACGTAATTGTAGATCGCACGTGCTTTCTCCAGTGGGTCTTGAATCCCACGTGTCTCCTGCGCAGCGAGGTCCGCGATAACTCCCTGGAGCGGCACGCGGCGGTCCGGTTGAAGGAAGCGCTGAAGGCTTGACGGATCTGCTCCAGCCAATGGCGCGCTGGATGGGTGGACGTCGAAGTCGACGCGGTGCTCCTGCCGGGTTACTTGAAAGGTCACGCGTACTTCTTTGAGCGCGGGTCCTGCCGGAACTTGCGCATACAGGTACTCATTGCCGTATTCTGGATCGCGATGCGTCGTATAAGGAAATGGGCATTCGATCTTCAGACCGCTGATCGTTTGATATCGATCCGATTGCGGCAGCGGAATCCAAACCGTTAAAGCCTTGGAGTCTGGCGGCAAGGCAGGAATTCGGGCGAGATAGATGAATTCGAAGTTGCGTGCGGGAGCCTTTATCTGTGACCGAACAGAATTAGCCGCACCGAGCAGAGTGAGAGTGAGCGCAAACGTAAAAGCAAATCCCAGATCAATGGTCCTGCGAGAAATCATTGGCGGGAGCCTCACTCCGACAATCGACAATCCGGCCTTGTCCAAGGCGTAGGTTTCCGAAAATGCGACGTGAATTACGGAAGACCAAACCAGCTTCGGCCCGTTCATTTTCAAGTGCTTCTCAAACTTTGCGCACAAACCAAAACGCATAGCGCTGGCACTCAGCTAATTCGCTTGACGGCGTTCGCAGACGAATTGATAGCGCCAAAATTCCTCATCGCCTCAGCACAGATCGGGTACGCGGCGATTCAGCCTAACTGAAGAAGACGCCGTTTTGCTCACGTCCGAGCACAGAGACCAGATTCGCTTTAGGGTCGGGTGGTGTTTCTGACTCGAAGTGAAAGCCTGGCTCATCGGCCGACCACTTGATCGTGGCTCCCGTGCTGAGGAACGAACCCTTGAAGTTCTGCACGCTGTTGTTAATGTCGGCCATCGTGACGATTCCTTTCCATTCCACGTCGAACGAAACGGTCGCGCGGATCGGCGCAACAGGAGCAATTGCCGGATAGGGCGGGACTGGCGGATTGGGAAGCCCTAGTCCTTGGGTCAGTGAGTTAGCGAGGTCATGGTCATCGTAGACGTGCAAGTCTTTGACGCATAGGCGGGCACACCCCCCGTCGAAGTCAACCTCGAGGGCGTCTTGTTCGACTTGCACCATCCAGAACACGTCGTTCGAGTCGATGTGCACGTTGAAGTCGTGAACTTGCGCAGTGACAGGGAGGTTGGGCGTTCCAACTGGAACGGTGTACAGGTCAAGTCAAACGAAGACGAATGTACCCCTATGGAGCTGACCGTCAATATCGATGAACTTGCCCTGGGCAAAGCCCATGTCCGCTCGGAATGCTAGCGCCGTGGCGACGTTCGTAGTGGTGTTGGTTCCGGTTCCGCCCCCTTGGATGTGGGTCAGACCCACCAACCCGTCGAAGTCGGTGACCTGTGACGGGTCGCTGATGTCGGCTAGCGGGGTTGTGGGACTGAGCGGGTTATGGTGTACGGGGACACCAAAGGGCTTAAACGGGGCGCCGCCCCCAGGAATCGGTTTGAGCCTAGGGCCTCGACATACCCTATCGTCGTCCTGGTGGCCACCATCGGCATAGGCCGAGTCTGTCCGCAAAAGCCCCGTTCCCAAGGCGACGCCAGCCGCGCCACGAATCAGGTTGCGACGGCTCACCCACTTTTGCTCAAGTTTCTTCGAAGAGATAGGGTCCTGTTTATTCATCGTCGTTCTCCTTCAATACACTGGCAGCGCACAAAAAGTATGTTCCTACCGGCGGATGATGGCCCCGGTCCCGATAATGCCTGTCGACCAACTATATGAAAGAGCAGCGAGAAGGAGGAGCGGGGAAACCAGAGTAACTCTGCGCGTTGTTATTATGGTAAGTCAAGTGAAATTCAGTGTGCGAAACAGGATGACGGCAAGTAGTCGGCCATACAGTTGGGTACAAGTCTCAGTGACCACCCGCGCGGCTGACAACGTGCCCGGTTTAACCCGCGCTTCCGGATAAATGCGGGTTTTCGGACAAGCGCAGTTTACCCGCTCAGTTCTTCCTCGGAACGCTGCTCGCTGGCCACTTCTGGTCAATCCTCCGCATCATCTCCACGGCCAAGTCGATGCTGTTCCTGAACGCCGTCTCTCGCGCAGACGACGGCTTTCCTTCCAACGCGTCTAGTTTCCGACACGCAAGAATTGCAGCGATGACGCCGAGCGTTCGCTTCCGCCAAGGCGGCATACCAGGATTTCCTCACGCTTTAGGAGGACGCCGACCCCGACATCCCCGTCCTCATCGCTGCCAAGTCCGAATACGCGATGCTGAAGTAATTCCGTTGCTCAAAATTGTGACGCCGGTGTGACGCAAATCCTGCCGACACTGCCAAAGATGACATCTTTGACAGTCAACGAGAATTGATTCCAAACAACTTGTTTGATTGCAATGCAGCCCGGACAATCCGGCTTACAGGCTCATCCGCCAAATCTTTATTGTTTTCAGTAGCTTACAAAACCTCATTGCACGATTCTGACGCAGGTGCGCCAGAATTATCCCGCCGCCCACAACATCCCGTCGCCTGATGCCTTCCACTCGTTGACTTGGTTGCGGGTGAAACCTAGGATTGCGCCGTCTCTGGCTATGATTGGCCAAACCATCTCGTACTACCGCATCACCGAAAAGCTCGGCGGGGGCGGTATGGGCGTTGTCTATAAAGCAGAGGATACCAAGCTCCACCGCTTCGTTGCCTTGAAGTTCCTCCCTGACGGGTTCGCGCCAGACACAGAAGTACTGACTCGCTTCGACCTTGAGGCACAGGCTGCTTCTGCCCTGAATCACCCGAACATCTGCGCCATCTATGAAATTAGCGAATACAACGGTCGGCCAATCATTGCGATGGAATTTCTCGACGGGCAGATCTTGAAGCACCGCATTTCCGACAATCCGCTGCCGCTTGATGTACCAGGGCATCCTCATACGAGGGCCCGATCTTTAGTTAGCAAATCACAAGTTGTCAATGTGCCTCGGTCGGCCAAGGTGTTCGACCGGTACGGACGAGTTTGTAATTCCCGCACTATGGACGGGACCGGTCATGTTGAATATCGGCTCATGCTTTTGCTCTGCCTCTGCAGACTTCACCTCGTGGTGACGCCCTGGCGCTTCGCTATCGCTTCACGCTCATCACGTCGTGAAGAGGACGTGCACCTCCCAGGAACATGCTTGGCACATACAAAAAGCCCTCTCCCCGGTGACTGGGGAGAGGGCCGTTGCAGTCGGAACGTGTTTTAGTCGTCGACTTCAGTTTTGGCTCGTGCCGAGTTCTTGAAGTCGCTCGGCCACCGTACTTTCTTCTCGCCGGGGAACGGGACGTGATACGCAGTGGCATCGTACCAGTTGTAGTGGCTGACAATGTTGGCGTCTTCGGAGTCGGGCAGGTGATACTTGCCGGCGAAGATCTCCGCCTTTTTCTTCAGCCAGGCAGCCTGCAGCGCCTTGGCCGCAGGGCTAGCCGACACATGCTGCGGCGCAGGGCCGGGGTTATTGAGGCTAATGTTCGGCGGGGGCGCATATCCATTAACGCCGTACGTCAGCGGGACCCCGTTCGGGACGTGTTTCCATGGCAGGAAGTTCTTCGCGGGCGGGTTGTCAATGAAGAGGGTGCTCATCGGCGAGGCCGCCAGGTCGAACTGGTTCATGGGCGTGAGACCGAGGATCTGCTCGATCGTGCGAGTCATGTTGACCTGCGTGTAGAAGGTGCTTTCTTCGATTACCCCAGCTCCGGTTCCATCCTTGTTCACCTTCTGGTAGACGTAGGGGCTGATAACATAGCCCGGGCTGCGGTGACCGTCGACGTGGTCGACGCCGTTCTGCGCGTCGTCTTCCTCGACGAAGATCACGGAGTCTTTCCACACTGCGCTGTGGCTGATGATGTCAACAAAGCGGCCAAGGGCCAAGTCGTTATCGGCCTGCATAGCTGTCGCGTTCGGCGGCCCGCCGGTGTGGTCGGAGCTGATCCACATGAATTCCAGCTGGGGTACCGTACCGTTCGCCACGTCTTTGTCGAAGTCTTGCTCCCAGACATCGACCCGGTACTGATCGGGGATGCCCAGATCGAACTGCGGGTAGTTTTGGACCGTGTTGTTGATCAGGTTGGGGAGCGGGGAGACCGACCCGATGGCGTTGTAGTACTTGAGCTGCGGCTCCTTGCCACTCTCGTATTCCAGAGTGTCGTTGTAGAATTCCGTCCAGCTTGGCTCGCAACTGTTGGAAACAATAAAGGGGAAATTCATGGGGGGAACCGTCCCGCTAAAAGTATTATCCAGAGTGGTATAATCCGGCGTGCAACCCGGCACGTTGAACGTGTTGTACTCGATGTACTCGCCGTAGTTCTTAAACGAGACCCCGGCCGCTGCAGCCTGGTCCCACAGATGGCCCTTCTTCTGGTAGGCAATCGCATCGCCGCCGTTGGAGGGGTAGTCGCGGAGCCAGTCCGGCGACTGGATGTCATCGGAGTAGGGAGCCATGGCTTGGACGATCCAGTTGTGACCGTCGGCCGACTGCCGGCTCGGGTCGTAGAAGTTGTCCAACAGCGGGAAGCGCTGCACCAGCTCGTGCGCGTTGGGCGTGACAACGGGGTATTCGGCGTATTTCGATTGGACGCCAAAGACGGCCAGGGACGGGTCGCCATTGCCGCCGACCACGTCGCCCAAGATCTGATCGTAAGTGCGGTTTTCGCGGATGATCACGAAGACGTGCTTGATTAGCGATGGATCGCCGATCCTGTTCGGGATTGCAAGCGGCTTGGCACGCTTGTTGCCCCCAGCGGCCGAGAAGATATTCTGGACAAGATCCCAGTGGTTGTTCTCGAAGACCTGCTGGGTCATCGCCCAAAGCTCGGAAGAACTCGGCACCGGGACGATGCTGACAGTACCAAGGTCCTGGTGGGTGTTGAAGTCAGACACGCCGTAATAGGTAGCGTACGAATTTTCAGCTGTTTTCGTCGGAGGCGGTTCCACAGCGAAGCCCGTGGTGCCGATGCCTTTGTCGTTGGCAACGAGCAGCACTTTGTCCGCCTCGTCCAGCACAACCGAGCTCGGAGCGTAGCCGACTGGAATCATGCCCAGGACGGGGTTCCACACCTTGTCTGTGAGGTCGACCACGGCGATCGCGTTGGCGTTGTAAAGAGCGACGTAGGCGACGTTGTTTGTGGCATCGACGGCGATCGAGTTCGGGCCCGCGCCATAGGCTGATTCCCAATGTCCGGGCACGGCGAGCGGCAGCCCAAGATCGATTCTCGCCACGTCCTGGTTGGAGGTCGTGTCGATCACGGAGAGGTCGTCGCTATAGGCATTGGCGACCAGCAGCTTCGTACCCCAGAAGGCCATACCCGTCGGGTGCAGACGAGTCGCGATGGTCCCGGTGACCGTAAATGTGGTCAAGTCCACCACGGAAACGGTGCCGGATTTCGTGGAACCAGTCGGAAAGGCGGCGACGACCGGGGTGCCGTTCGAGTATTCCTGAAAATCTCTCTCGGTAGCAATCCGTCCGGCCTCGTTGGAGACGTAGGCGGTCTTACCATCCGGCGAAATCACGACGCTGTTCGGCACGTTGCCGACACGGATCTCCGCAACCTTTGCCGGGGTCTTGCCGGTGAGGTCAATCTTGGCCAGCGTATTGTTGTTGTCCAGAACAACGTAGGCAGTTTTGCCATCCTGCGAGACCGCAATGCCAGTGGGATAGGCCGTCAAGACACCATCTGAGAAAATCGAGACGCTATAACCGCACGGAATATTAAAGCTGCCGTTGGTCCCCCCAGGGCTGTTCAAAAAGCAGTTGACGGTGCTCAGTTTGCCGTTGTCGTCGACGTCCATCAGAACGGGAACGTGGGCATAGTCTGTGAGCAAGCCCGTCGTTGGATTGACGCTGGCGATGGCAACGAAGCTGCCTTGTTTGAGACTGCCATAGTAGGAGTTGCCGTCCTGGCTGAACAGCAGGTACTTGCCGTCCGGCGTGTAGGTGATGCCAGTCTGGCTGCCGTCTGGATCCTTGCCCCCGGCCGGTGTGTAGGTCTGCAGGACTTTGCCGGTTTGGGTGTTGAAAATCGTGACGGCCTGAGGGCCCATCTGGAGGACGGCGGCGGTGTGCGTGCTGGTGTTAGGGTTCAGCGCGATGGCCTTGGCGCGGGTCGTGGTGCCGAGGTAGACCTGCATGCCAGCGGGGGTGATGATCTGGCCACTACTGGCGACCCACGGGCTGGGCAAGGTCGACGGGTAGTCCGGACCCTGCGACTGGTTCTGGTTCGCGCCTACCTGGTAGGTCGGAAACGGTGCTGACTGAGCAGCGGCGAGCGCCGCAAAACTCAGCCCCGCCACCAGCAGGCCGGCGAGCGGACGCAGAAAGTTGATCCTCGAATTAGTTCGGGGAGATTTTCGCAACATATACGGTTTTTCCTCCTTGGATTTTTTCATCAGGGACGTGGGCTCCTTGAGGTGTGTTGAGTCTAGCGGCGGACCGCAAACGCCAACATGACGAGCGGCTTACATTTTTGTCATCTTGTGCACGTGGCCGGCATGTGGAGAGTGACCCGGGTGCCTTGTCCCGGTTGGCTCCAGATCTGAACATTGCCGCCGTGAAGCTGCACAATGCTCTGAACGATCGCCAAGCCCAAGCCGGTGCCCCCCGAACCCTGAGAACGCGACGAGTCCACACGGAAAAAGCGATCAAAAACCCTCGGTAAGGCTTCGGCGGGAATGCCGACGCCTGTATCGGAAACTTCGATGCGAACCGTGGAAAAATCGGCGTTGGTTCCCAACACGACTGCTCCGCCGGGTGGCGTGTTTGACAAGGCATTTGAGACCAAGTTGCCCACTGCCCTCTGCAGGAGCGTGCGGTCCACTTCAGCAACAACCGGTTCGGCGGCGGCTGCAGCGGTCAGCGATATTCCCCCGTCGGCCGCGGAAGCTTCGTAATAATCCACTACTCCGCCTAGCAATTCGCCCACATCCACCCGCTCGCGGCGCAAATGAGTTAGCGGGCTTTCCGCTCGTGCCAGAAATAGCAGGTCACCGATGAGAGCGGATAGCCGCACGGCCTCTTCTAGGAAGGACTCAATCACATTGCGATATTCTTCGGCGCTTCGCGTTCGGGCCAAGGCCACTTCTGCTTCGCCCCGGATGTTGTTCACCGGCGTTCGCAAGTCGTGGGCAATGTCTGCAGAGAATCTCGAAATCCGATCGAAGGACTCTTCCAGGCGGTCCAACATTTCATTGAAGGTGCCGGCGAGGGATGCCAGCTCGAGCGGATATCCTTCAGGGACGATACGCTCATGGAGGTTGGTCGAGCTGATGTGGCGAGCCGTCGTCGCGATTTCCTCCACCGGATGAATGGCACGACGTGCAATCTGGTACCCGACCAGGGGAAAAATCGCGAAGGTCCCCAGCAGTATCGCCCAGAACCAATGCCGAAAACGCGCCAGCAACGCTTCCTTCTGTGAAACGTCAATGGCAATCTGAATCGTGTCGGTTTGCTTAGAAGGAAAGCCAACTGGCACGGCCGCGCTGGTGGCACGAAAGGTTCGCCCTTGCCTTCCTTGCAGCGGGACGCTGCGTTCTGACAGGCCTCTGGTCTGATTGGCAAGTTGCTGCAGGTCCAATTGCTCCGCAATCCCGGGAGTCGCCATCAGCGGTGTGCTTCGCTCATCGAGCAGGCGAATGTAGAACTGTTCGTATCGACGTGCGGCCGATTCCAGTTCAATCTCTTCGCGAAGTGCGTCCCAATCGTTGGGGCGCTCGCGCAGCATCGTGCTCAGAACGTGCAGCTTATCGGCCAGGAATAGATCTGTGCTTCTTTCCAGCTCCTTCGCCAACACTAGATACAAACTGGCGGTGGCTAGGAAGACTAGAAGCAAACCTGCCAGCGCGTATCCGGCTGTTAACCGGAAGGCCAAGGTTCCCCACAATCGTGAGACCGGCCGCAGGCTACTGCTCGGCTTCCAAAACATAACCGGCGCCCCGAACAGTACGAATTAATTTGAGTGAGAAAGGATCGTCCACTTTGGCGCGCAGCCTTCTAACGTTGACGTCCACGACATTCGTGTCGCTGTCAAAGTTCATGTCCCAGACCGCCTCGGCGATCAGCGTTCGGGAAAGCACCTCGCCCGCGCGACGCACCAGCAGCGACAAAAGCACAAATTCCTTGGAGGTTAGCTCCAGACGTTGGCCGGCGCGTGTGGCCCGCTGCCGCAGCAGGTCCAGTTCCAGGTCAGCCATGCGCATGACTTCTTGCTGACGGCCTGGGCCGCGCCGCAGCAGCGATCGCACCCGTGCCAGCAACTCGGAAAAGGCAAAAGGTTTTACAAGATAATCGTCCGCTCCAAGTTCAAATCCTCGCACCCGCTCGTGTACGGCATCACGAGCCGTCAATAAGAGCACCAGCGCGCGCCGTCCTGCTTGGCGCAAGCGACTGAGCACCTGCCAGCCATCCAGCCCAGGGAGCATCACGTCGAGAATGACGAGATCGAATTGCAATTCCTGCGCGAGGTGTAACCCATCCAATCCATCTCCGGCGACATCGACCACGAAACCTGCCTCCCCAAGTCCCTTCTTCAGGAACTTGGCGGTCTTGGCTTCATCTTCGATAACCAGAATTTTCATGCGTAGCCCGTGTTGTGACTCTTGCCAATTCCGGAACCTTCCAAAGTAATGGCGCGCGGTTAACACAAAATAACTCTCTCATTAATTTGTGAAGCAAGTGTCAACACGTCGTCAAACTCGACACATCTGTGAGAGAGCGAACAACTTTAGCAGCAAATGTCTAAGGGCTTTCCTCAGACGAGCGTTCTTTCTCCGAGAATTCATCGAAAACTAACGCTGCGTAGTGGACTCCGAGATGACAAAACCGTCAGAATTCGCGCCACCTAGAATCCGCGCCAGCCGGTCAGTTGGTTATGGAAAAGACGAACGGACCTCCTCGGTTTAGCAGTGCATGGTATTCGTTCTGCGACCAAAGGTCCCCAGAGGTTCACAGATGCTTCCGCCTATCTCTCGGACTGTCTTAGCGGTTTTTCTCTTTGTTAGTTTAGGAGTTTTTTCCACACGCTCACAGAATGCCGTCGCGACCGGCGCGCTAAGCGGACGAGTCACAGACCAGGATGCCAAGGTAGTGGTGGGCGCAACGGTTGTTGCGAAAAACCTCGAGACCGCGGTGGAACAATCTGCGGAGACCAACAATACAGGTCTGTACCGGTTTGCGGTGCTCCCGCCGGGATCCTATTCCGTTACTGTAAGTCTCAAAGGGTTTCGCGAAGCGCATGGCTCTGCCGATGTGCTGGTTGGAAACACCGCGTCGCAGGATTTCAAACTGCAGGTGGGTGCGGGAGTAGACACCATCACGGTGGTTGGAGCGAATCCACTGCTGCGGCCCACCGAATCGTCGATCAGCACGGTAATCGACCGGTCGCTTTTAGACGAACTGCCTCTGAACGGACGTAAGTACACGGACTTCACGCAATTGTCGCCGAATACCAGCCCGGACGGCGATACCGGCCTCGTAAGCATTGCCGGACAACAGGGCGGAGAAGACTCCGGCTACGCCAACGGAAATGGTTCCACGTCGTTTACGGTGGACGGAACCAACGCCACCAGCAACTACTTCGGCGACATTTTAGGCCGCTATCGGATCCCCTATCTTTACGGGGAGAACGCGATTCAGGAGTTCCAGGTTGCCGTGAGCCCCTACTCCTCGATCTATGGAGGCGGCGAGGGTTTCATTAATACCGTGACGCGATCGGGGAGCAATGCCTTCCATGGGGAAGCGTTCTACTACAATCGCAACTCCGCGTTTCAAGCCAACGACGCGATTTCCAAAGCCAGTGGCTTCCCAAAACCTGAGGATAACTTGCAGCAATTCGGCGGCGGAGTGGGCGGACCGATATTTCGCGATCGTTTGTGGTTCTTCGCAGATTATGAGCAGCAGCTTGAGAACGATCCGATCTCGGTCATCAACCCCGCATTGGCGACAACGCCAGAGAACGAAGCTAGTTTTTTAAGTGCTAATTTTGGAATTCCGGCGGGGACCGTGCTTCCTCCGCCGAACGGTCCGTTACCGTTGCCCGGGGGCGATAGCGTGCCCGATCCGAGGAACCCGGTTTACCTCCAGCAAGTATCGAATGCGGTGAACGCGCTCAATTCGAATCTCGGCGTGAAAGCAAGACAACGCAATGACTACACCGTGATGGGCCGACTGGATTACCAAGCCAGCTCACGGGACACCTTGTTCCTGAGTTTCAATGTGAACCGATTCACTTCGCCCGGCGGGGTGATCACCGACGCCACCGTCGGTGACTACGGCATCCAAACGCTGGCCAACGCCTACGTGCATGACTTCCAGACCAGTCTGGGATGGACGCACTCGTTCTCCTCGAGTCTGCTAAATGAATTTCATTTTGGCGCTTCGGACGATAACCAGATCTCCACGCCCACCGGCCTGGCGCCCAACACGCCGACGATCATCCTGGATAGTCCGGCCGCGTTCACGCTGGGCAACGCTCCCTTCTCGATTGGCCGGGTTTTTGAAAGACAGTGGTCGTTGGCCGACCGCGTCGACTATGTGATTGGCAAGCACACGTTGCAATTTGGTTTCGATTTTAGTCGTGCGTGGGACGCGGACAACAATGATGGCGGCGCGGATCCCAACGCGGCCGTGGACTTGGGGTCGTTCCTGGGCAGCTATGAATTTTCAAATCTGGAGGCGTTTGCGCTCGGGCAGTACAACATCTTCAGCCAGTCTTCGGGGAATCCGACCTTTTCCTTCGCGGTACCTTACTACGGATTCTATGTCCAGGACACGTTTCGGGTGCTTCCGAAATTGACCCTGGAGATGGGCTTGCGAGAGGACTTCCAGGTTTATCCGCAGCCGGCGGAAAATACGGAGTTCCCGCTCACCGGGCAATACCCGAACCAATTTCAACGTCTGGCGCCACGCTTCGGATTTGCGTGGCAGCCTTTTTCGAAGACAGTGGTCCGCGGCGGATTTGGCGATTTCTACTCCAACATGAACGGCCTGAACTACCGCAACGCGGTGGTTTCAAATGGGCTGCCATCGCAGCAATCTTCCGTAAGTATCAATTACGCCGGAGGCGCGCCAAACCAGCAGACACCCACATTTCCCAATATTCTCCCGAGTAACTCACCGCTGTTCAGCGCTTCTGAGGACATTTCCTTCGTTTCCCCCCAGTTCCGAGTGCCGTATGTGTTAGAGGCCAGCCTGCAGATCGAGAGAGAAATTTTCGAGAACACCACTTTAAGCGTTGGCACGATGTGGAATCGCGGTGTGCATTTGTTGTCCGGCAGCGCCTATGACGTGAACCTAAATCCGTTGGCCGGCACCACCACATATATCGTATGCCTTCCCGGCACCGTTACTGCGCCGTGCAATGGGCGCGCTATCACGCTACCGAACATGGACAACGGTCTGCTCACGGAAGGCCGTGTCAGAACGGGGTTGGGCCAAATCAACGAACTGATTAGTCCCGGACAGAATCTATACAATTCCTTGTTCGTGCAGTTGCAGCGCCGCATGTCCAAAGGCCTTTTGATGCAGTTCTCTTACACCTTCGCGAAAAGCTTGATGCACAATGGCATGGACTTCAACAATCAGTTTGACTTCAGCAACACCCACGCTCCTTCGCTGCTCGACCAGCGGCATAACATTAGCCTTGCCGCCGTGTATCAGCCTCGGCTGGAGAGGCTGAGCAGTAAGAACACGGGGCGCGCGTTGCTCTCGGGCTGGCAGCTGAGCAGTGTCATGAAGTTCGCCTCCGGCCGCCCGTATGCTGGTTTGCTGTCTCCTGCTTGCACCAGTTCCACGCTCTCGTTCAGCAATTGCGACGGCGCCAACGACAATTTGAATGACAGCGCGTTTAACCAAGACACAGCGAATACGGCGGCGGGCATCAACGGTGGTGGTCCCACACCCGGCATCGGCCTCAATTCGTTCTACGGCCCATGGCTGGAAAGAATCGACGTGGGGTTGGCTCGCAATATTACGCTCGGGGAAGGGAAGGTACTGCAGCTTCAACTGCAAGTGTTCAATTTGTTCAATCACGCCAATTACTACGTGCAGAACGGCGACGGCATCAACCAGTTGCAGTACAACCCGATCGGGAGCAACTGTGGCGACGGTGCCACCCAAAACCAAACCTGCTATCTGGTTCCCAATTCGGGCCCAGGCAATTTCGGTACGTTACAGGTAATCAGCCCGAATGGTCTTCCACGCGCGTTGCAATTCTCCGCGCGCTTCCATTTCTAGTCTCAGTGCTAGTCTCAGGGCTTGAGACAGCGCGGTTCCGAGCAATACCAGTCAACGAACTCATCGATGGCATGACTAGAACCCCGCTTTGCGTCTGCTGAGTTGAGGCTGTTCAACACCGCAGCCTTGGCGTGTTCCAGGTCGGGCAAACGTAGGACGGATTTCGTGCTACTGCGTCTGCTCTTGGGACTTGGGTTCCGCTTCATGACCGGTGGCCTCCCGTGCCACCGATCAATGATCACAGTAGTGCCGCGACTGTAAGATCAGAGTCGCCCGTCATTCGCCCAGAGCAGCCTCAACTTGGGTTAAAGCGGTAAAAGAGTGAAAAAGTACAAAAGTGTAGACGGGTGCGAACGGGTGCGCGAACGGGTGCGTTGACGGGAGTGGGCTGGGCCCCTAAGATGAGCGCGCATGGGGACAGACGCGCTGAACATTCTCACCGGGAAAACGATATCCCATTACCGCATCGTGGAACGGCTCGGGGCCGGGGGAATGGGTGTGGTGTATCGCGCCGAGGATACGCGACTTGAGCGCGCGGTGGCCTTGAAATTCCTTCCCGAAGATCTGGCGCATGACCGGCAGGCGCTGGAGCGATTTAAACGTGAGGCCAAGGCGGCATCCGGGCTGAATCATCCGAATATTTGCACGGTGTACGACATAGGAGAAGAGGCGGGTCGTGCCTTCATCGCCATGGAGTGCCTGGAAGGGCAGACGCTGCGCAAGCGGGTTACGGAGGGCTCCGTGCCCCAAGACCAGCTGCTGCAGTGGGGGATCGAAATCGCGGACGCGCTGGATGCGGCGCACGCCAAAGGAATCGTGCACCGTGACATCAAGCCGGCGAATATCTTCCTGACCAACAGAGGGCACGCGAAGATTCTGGATTTTGGGCTGGCGAAACAGGCGCCTGGCGGGGGTTACCTTGGGGCGTCGGCGGCGCTGACGCAAACGACCGAAGCGCTGACAAGCCCGGGCGTTGCCCTGGGAACCATGGCGTACATGTCCCCGGAACAGGCGCGCGGCGAAGAACTGGATTGGCGCAGCGATCTGTTTTCGTTTGGGATGGTGCTGTACGAGATGACCACGGGATCGCCGGCTTTTCGCGGACAGACCACAGCACTGCTGCATGACGCCATCCTGAACCGTGACCCGAAGCCGATGCGGGAGTTTGTTCCAGAGGTATCACCGGAATTGGAACGAATTGTGTCTAAGGCGCTGGAGAAGCAGCGAAAACTGCGCTATCAGAGTGCAGCGGAAATACGGGCGGACCTGCAGCGACTGAAGCGGGACACGGAAACGGGAAAAGTTTCGGCGTTGGTGCGTCAGGATGGAGGCCGAAACAAAAAGATTTGGTGGATTGCCGGGGTAGGTACATTTGCGTTGGCAGTGATTCTTGGGCTGCTGTATTGGCGAGGCGGACACAAACGGGCAACAGATGCGGACAAGTGGGAGCAGTTGACGTTTTTCGCAGACTCGGCCGTCTACCCGGAAATTTCGTCGGATGGACGAATGCTAACGTTCATTCGCGGGACGGACACATTCATCGGGCCTGGCCAGATTTACGTGAAGCTGCTGCCCTCGGGCGAGCCGGTCCAATTAACACATGATGACGCGTGGAAACTCAGTCCGACGATTTCACTTGATGGAACAAGGGTCGTATACAGCACGCAGGGCCCCTGGGACGTGTGGGAAGTACCGGTGATCGGCGGAGACCCGAGGGTGATGCTGAGGAATGCGTCGTCGCTGACATGGATTGAGGGAGGAAAGCGGCTACTGTTTTCGGAGATCAAGAGCGGGCTGCACATGGGCGTAGTGACCACAGATGAAGGAAGAGGACAGAGCCGGGATGTGTTTTTGCCAGAAGGCGAGCGTAGCATGGCGCATCACGCGTATTTGTCGCCGGACGGGAATTGGGTGTTGGTGGTGCTGATGGACGGGCAAGGGAATCTGACGCAGTGCCGCGTCGTGCCGTTCGACGGCAGCGGGAAGGAGCGGCTGGTCGGTCCGGCGAATGCGATATGTACCACGGGAGCATGGTCGCCGGACGGAAAATGGATGTACATGAGTACGAATATGGGCGGGCGATTTCATATCTGGAGGCAGCGGTTCCCCGACGGGCAACCGGAGCAAGTAACCAGCGGCCCGACGGAAGAGGAAGGAATCGCGATCGAAAAGGACAGTAAATCGTTGTTGACGTCGGTGGGAACTACCGACATCACGCTGTGGCTCAAAGAGGGAAAAGGAGAGCAGCAAGTTTCCGCAGAAGGAAACACCTTCGCAGGAACGTTCTCGCCGGACCAGAAACATTTCTTCTATCTGAAGACCGGAGCCGACGGCAAAACGGAATTGTGGAGAATGGAATTGGGAAGAAGCGGCCGGAGCGAACGGGTGGTGCCCGGGTACGCTGTAGAGACGGGATTCAACCTCAAGAATTATTCGGTAACGCGAGACGGGCAGCGAGTTGTGTTCGCGAGCAAGGATGAAAAGGGCGTTTCGCATTTGTGGGTGGTGTCGACGGATCACCGCACCTCACCGGTGCAATTGCCGTCGGCGGAAAGCGAGGATTCGCCGCAGTTTCTTCCGAATGGCGATGTGCTTTATCGCGGCACGGAAGGCGGCAAGAATCACCTGTATGTGAGAAAACAAGACGGTTCGGGAAAAAGGATGCTAAGCGAAGAGACTATTCTGAATTTGAATTCGATTTCGCCGGACGGAAAATGGGCGAGCTTTTCACGACGCGATGACCGGGACCCAGAGCATTCGGCTCTGCTGGTGGCACATCGGACTGCCGGCAGCGAGGAAGTAGTGTTTTGCCGGATGTTGTGCCTGGCGGATTGGAGTCTGGACGGGAAATATCTGTACATTTTCGGCGGGCCGAAGTCGTACCTATTTGAAGTGAAAAAGGAGACAGGGTTACCGGAATTGCCGAAGGAGGGATTCGGCACCGAGGAAGAATTGAGGAAAGCAAAGGGCGCCTACGAATTGCCGAGAGACGTGGACTCGGTGATCGGGCCTGAGAAATATGCGTACCGGCACATGAATGTGCGAAGGAACATTTACCGGGTGCCGATTGAATGAGGCGATGGGGGAATTGGAACAAAAAAAGCGTCGCGAGTGAATCCAAAAGATTCTGGCTACCAGGCAATGGCCACCCGATCGACCTCGCTCTCTTCCAATGGCCGCGCCCTATTCTCTGATCGTCTTTGCAAGGGCTTCTGCCCCGCCCGGTCACTCCCGTGCCCGTTATTGACTATTTATCCGGTCCTTGATCGAGTAGACTGAGCCAACTCCGCCTACGGCCAACCTAGATCCAGCTCACCCCGAGTGGCGCGTCACTCGTCCTGAGATTGCTGATTCCGCGTGCTGCGCTAGAACGCAGTGGGTCAGCCATGGTCGTACCATGTTCGTAGCGACGATTTGGTTATTGAGCGATGGAGTTAAGAGGAGCGGACCATGCGTGTTTTTGTGGCAGGAGCGAGCGGAGCGATTGGCGAACCGTTGATTGCGGAGTTGTTGGAGCGGGGACACTCTGTGGTGGGGATGACAACGAGCCAGGCGCGGGCGAAGAATCTGGAGGGCCAGGGAGCCGAGGCGGTGATCGTGGACGCGTTCGATGCGCCCGCAGTGGAGGCTGCGCTACGGCGGTCGAAAGCGGACGTGGTAATCGACGAATTGACGTCGCTGCCGAAGGCACTGAGTGATATGCCGAAATATGCTGCGGGCGATAGGAAGCTGAGGATTGAGGGTGGAGGAAATTTGTTTCGTGCGGCGATCGCGTGTGGCGTTCGGCGGTATCTCCAGCAGTCAAGCGGCTTCTTCTTGAAGGCAGCGGAAGGCAGGTT